>ENA-UOOE01000806-UOOE01000806.1-fermentation-metagenome-genome-assembly--contig:-NODE-806-length-28812-cov-8.797162_pt1 | contig 28812 bp, 26 predicted proteins | sample MGYA00245776_ERZ724021 | MGnify/ENA primary metagenome ERZ724021 (study PRJEB28704, sample SAMN03018321) | fermentation metagenome | biome: anthropogenic terrestrial biome; feature: soil; material... | reverse complement strand
ACACTTTCATTACAATTTGTGCTTGAGCGAAGCGAAAGGATGTAAGTTATTATGAAAAAAATTTTAAAAATGGTTTTGGTTATGCTTATTATTTCAGTAACATTGGTTTTATCAAGCAGCTGCGCAAAGAAGGCGGCAAATGAGACGAGTAATCGCTTAGAGGAAATAATCTACAGAGGGTACATAGAAGTGGTTACGGAGCCATACTTTGCACCAAATGAATTTATTGACCCCACAAAAAGCGGCAGTGAGCAATATGTAGGCAGCGATATAGAATTGGCAAGGTATATTGCGGACAAATTAGGAGTTGAGTTAAAAATTGTTCCTTTGGAGTTCACTGCAGTCTTAAGCAGTATTACAGAAGGTAAATATGATTTGGCTATATCTGCTTTAGCCTACACACCTGCCAGAGCGGAAGCAATGATTATGTCAAAAGGCTACTATTTTTCAGAGGATTCACCCGGGTACGGACTGTTAATCAGAAAAGAAGATGAAAAAATAATAAAAAGTGCAAAAGATTTAGCCGACAAAACTGTAGTCGCACAAAGCGGCTCGTTGCAGGAGTTATTTGCAAACGAACAAATCCCTGAATATAAAGAGCTTAAGAGAGTATCTGCCACAACAGACGGAATATTAATGGTCGAAGAAAAAAAGGCAGATTCCTGTGTCGTTGCCAAATCAATGGCTCAATTATATATTGATGCAAACCCGGGAAGCGGTTTGTCAATAGTAGAAAATTTTGAATTCGAAGTGGATAAATCATTAGACGGAACAAGAATCGGAATACCGTTAAGTGAAGATGAACTTGCAGAAAAAATTAATGAAATTATTGATGAAGTAGTAAAATCGGGACAATATGAGCAGTGGTATAAGGAATATACCGAATATGCAAAAAAATTAGGGTTGTAATTATGAAAGGTTTAAGGTGAGAGTATGATTGATACAGTGATTATGCTATGGGGTAAATACTATTATGTCTATATTGACGGGTTGCTCGGAACCCTATGGTTGGCTGCATTGACAGTATTTGCGGCAACCTTGCTGGGAACTGTTATAGCCATCATGAAGTTATCTAAAATTAAAATATTAGATTTATTTACATCTGCATACATAGGTGTGCTTAGAGGGACCCCCATACTTTTGCAGCTATATTTCTTTTGGTTAGTACTGCCTAAGGCAGTACCAATCAATTTAAGCGATACAGCATGCATTATAATTGCTCTTATTGTAAATGCAAGCTCCTATGTCGCGGAAGTTATACGAGCCGGCATACAGGCAGTTGATAAGGGGCAGGTAGAAGCTGCAAGAAGCTTGGGATTATCAAGTGTAAATACAATGAAAAAAATCATTCTTCCTCAAGCCGTTAAAAATATACTTCCAGCATTGGGAAATGAATATATATCAATGATTAAGCAAACATCCCTTGCCTCGGTATTTTTTGTACAGGAGCTTATGACATCCTATAAAACTGTTCAATCAGCAACCTTCTTAGCAATCCCATCATTAATAATTGCCGGCGTAATTTATTTGATAGTAACCACAGTATTGACCAAGGGATTAAGTGTATTTGAAAGGAGGCTCCAAGCCAATGAAAGCTAAGGAATTAATAAGGGTTGAGAGCTTAAATAAATCCTTTGGAGATTTAAAGGTTTTGAATAATATAACAGAAAGCATATATGACGGGGAGGTTGTTTCTATTATAGGACCCTCAGGCAGCGGAAAAAGTACATTTTTAAGATGCTTGAATTTGTTGGAAAGACCAACAAGCGGCAAGGTCTATTTTGAAGGAGTGGATTTATCTGACAAAAAAATCAACTTAGACAAGCATAGGCAAAAAATCGGTATGGTATTTCAGCTTTTTAATGTTTTTCCCCATTTGAAGGTTATAGATAATATTACTTTAACTCCTATACTTGAAAAGAAAATACAGAGGGAAGAAGCAGAAAAGAAAGCTGATGAGCTTTTGGAGAGAGTTGGATTGATAGACAAAAGAGATGTTTATCCCACAAAGCTTTCGGGCGGTCAAAAGCAGCGGCTGGCAATTATAAGGGCCTTAGCAATGGACCCTAAGGTAATGTTGTTTGATGAGCCCACAAGCGCATTAGACCCGGAAATGGTAAAGGAAGTTTTGGAGGTTATAAGAGGACTTGCATTATCAGGAATGACCATAGTTATAGTAACTCATGAAATGGGATTTGCAAAGGAAGTTAGTGACAGAGTTATATTTATGGCTGACGGAATGATACAGGAGCAGGATACTCCCGATGAGATTTTTAATAATCCGAAAAATCGCAGAACAATAGAATTTTTAAGCAAGGTATTATAAGAGGCTTATATGAAGGAACTAAAATTTATAGAAGGAATACTTGCCCTTTGCCTGACAGCGTAAAACCATCTATAGGAAAGTATTAATATTACAGACTATATTCCTTAACCACATTGTTAAGGAGTATTTTTTGTATTTTAATGTTGTTGATTTTATATAAAAAAAGATATAGTATATTGTTAATAGACAAACGATGTTTGTGAAAAAGAAGCGTTAATAAATATAAGACATTATGCGCCAAATTAAGTAAACTGCAGGGAGGATTTGCCATGGAGTACAACGTTGATATTGTGGAATTAAGCAGAACTATAACCGATATTATTGATGACCATATTTTAGTTTGCAATGCGGATGGGCAAATTATCTTTTCCAATGAGGCTATGCGGTATAGCTTGGGGTATGCCGATGCAGAGCTAAAACAAAAAAGCTTTTTAGATATTGTTGCGGACATTCACATAAAAAAGGCTGAAACTTTTATTAACAGCGTATCTGAAAAACCTTCCGTCCCGGAGGAGCTTTTATTTGATGGAAAACTTGGTTTGACGAAATTACATATTAGGCTGTTTAAAAAGAATAATCTTTTATATGTTTATGGTAATGAAAAGTATGCTGAGTATGAGAGAATGAAAAAAAGATTAGATATAGAAGTTGCAAATGCTATAAAGATTCATAAACGGTCTCTTCCTGAAAGTCTTCCTGATGCGGAAAATATTTCTTTTGCTTCTTTATATATTCCGGCACAAGATTTGGGCGGTGATTTATTTGATGTGTTTAAGGTGGATAATGGCTTGTTAAATGATTATTTTGAGCAATATGCATGCTTTGTTGCCGACGTGTCGGGACATGGATTAGACAGCGCCATGCTTGCAATCTTTGTTAAAGATACTATAAGCAGCTATTTCAGGCTTAAACATATACCGGGACAAGTGCTGTCACCTAAAGATATCATGAATTTTTTTGTTGAACACTATATAAAGGAAGGATACCCAATGGAATATTTAGTCTGCATTTTCTTTGTAGTGTTTGATTTAAAAACCTATGAATTAACATATTGCAATGCAGGTTTTCATATGTGTCCCATATTGGTGGCAGATAAAGATAATATAATTGAGCTTAACAAGGGAGGTCTTCCGGTTTCAACTGCATTAGATGCTGAATTGTATGATTATAAGGATCATACTTTGCAATTATCTTCGGGAATGACATTGTTTATTATGTCTGATGGATTGCCGGAGCAAAGATCCCATAATGAATTTTATGAAGACAGAATGAAAAAGTTGATTACTGATATATATAATCATAAACCACCTCATATTGTCAAAAAGATCCATGAGGATTTTAATGATTTTGTAAAATATGAGAAAATTAATGATGACATAACTTTAGTTGTAGCAAAACTATCAAAACTATCGAAATAATGAATACTTTGTGAACATTTGTAAGAAAGCATAAGGAAATGAAATAAGGGAGGAATATCTCATGCAGCAAATATTGGATGGAATTTTAGAAGCGATTGAAGATGAGATTAAAGCTCAGAAACATTATCAAATGTTATCTGAAAAAGCGGAAGACCTAAAAGTAAAAAAGTTTTTTGAACAGTTGAAAACAGACGAAGAAAATCATGAAAAGGCATTGAGAACTCGATATGAGGCTTTTGAAAAGCTGTTAAATTCCGGCAAAAAGAAATAAATTTATGAAAGTTAATTTAGATATTAAGTATAATTATGTATGAGAAATAGATAAAGTGTTTAGGAGTGTAGTATGGAAGCAATTTTTGAAAAGAGGTATATCGTACAGGTAAGTGAAGTTGATTTCAAGCAACAGCTTAAATTAAGCTCGCTGTTTGTGTATTTGCAGGACATGGCAACAGAGCATGCCAACAGGTTGGGTGTCGGCAGAAATGTAATTCAATCAAAATACGGCATAATATGGGTATTAAACCGTGCACGGGTTGACATAATTAGGTATCCGAAATTTAAGGAAGAAATAATAATTGAAACCTGGCCTGAACAACCTGAAAAGGTGGAATTTAACAGAAATTTTATTGTATATGACATAGAAAGAAATATAATCGCAAAAGCTTTTACTCAGTGGGTTGTAATTGATTTCAACAAAAGAAGGCTGAGAAGAAGCAGCATAATAGAAGAGAAGTTCCCGGAAATTGAAAGAAAAAGGGCAATTGAATGTACACTTGGCAAAATAAAGCCGGCGGGGAGTCTTGCGCTGAGTTACAAAAAGACCGTCGGATACAGTGACATTGACGTCAATGAACATTTGAACAACGCAAAATACATCGACTATATAATGGATTGTTTCAGCGTGGATAAACATAAAAAGCATTCCGTAAAATCAATCGATGTTAATTACATGCATGAATCATTGCCGGGAGAAACCATACAGCTTTATATCGACACTGCAGATATTAAAGATAATCTTGTATACATAGAAGGGATTAAAGAAGATACAAAACTTACATCCTTTAAGGCACAAATTTTAATTGAATAAAGAAATTTTAATTTATAAAAGGAGGAAGCATTATGGCCTTTGACTATAAAAAGGAATATAAGGAATTTTATATGCCTAAGAATAAACCGGGTATAGTTAATATCCCTAAAATGAATTATATTGCAGTTAAGGGAAAGGGAAATCCAAACGAAGAAAACGGAGAATACAAAAAATCAATAGAATTGTTATATAGTATTGCTTTTACAATAAAAATGAGCTACAAAGGTAATTATAAAATTGACGGATATTTCGACTATGTTGTTCCGCCGTTAGAAGGATTTTGGTGGCAGGATGGAATAAAAGGCATGGACTACAATAAAAAAGAAGAGTTAAACTTTATTTCCGTAATAAGACTTCCTGATTTTGTTACAGATCAAGATTTTGAATGGGCAATCAAAGAAGCGGCAAAAAAGAAAAAAACTGATTTTTCAAAGGTTGAATTTTTCATTTATGAAGAAGGACTGTGTGTTCAATGTATGCACTTAGGTTCTTATGATGATGAGCCTATAACCACTGAATTAATGGAAAATTACGCAATAGAAAATGGATATAAAATTGACATTACAGACAATAGATTTCATCATGAAATATATTTAAGTGATCCGCGAAGATGTGAAATTGCTAAGTTAAAAACGGTTATCAGACATCCGATTAAAAAAATATAGGTACAAATTGTAACTTTATTTCATAAAAATCCAAAGGATTGCAGTGTAAAATGCACTTAAATCCTCTGGATTTTTTTATAAGTCTACTTATCATAACAAATTATTTGTGATGAACCTTAATTTTTAAAATTAATTATTATTTGTGCAGTAATTTGTATTTTATTTGCGTTATAATAAGTGCGGGGAAAGGAGGGGAGGTATGGAAAGAGAAAGCTTGTTAATAAAAGAGTCTATTAAGGGCGATGAAAAAGCTTTTGCCGGTATAGTAAATAATTATAAGAATTATATTTTTGCAATTATATTAAATTTCATAAAAGACTATGGAGAAGCTGAAAATGTAGCTCAGGAAGTATTCTTTCAAATCTATACCTCACTGCCAAACTATAATAATGAAAACTTTAAGGCATGGATAGGAAAAATAGCTGCAAATAAATCAATAGACTGGATAAGGAAAAAGAAGGCGAAATATCGCGAGGAAGCAGTTGAAAATACGGTAGATTTAATTGACGGCACAATGTGGGATAGTAATCCCGAAGCATTTATAGTTCAGAAGGAAAGAAAAGAAATTCTTGAGAAAGTGCTAAATAGTATGCCGGAAATTTACAGAGTGGTAATTGAAAAATTTTACTTTCACGATAAGTCCTATGAGGTTATTGCAAGGGAAGAGGATGTACCCATAAAGACAATTGCCTCAAGACTTTATAGGGCAAAAATATTATTAAAAGAGAAATGGAGGGAAGAAAATGAAGCATTATGATTATATTGAGTGGCTATTCTATAAAAATGGTATGTTGTCACAAGAAAAGTCTGAAGAGATGGAACAACATCTATATAGCTGCGATACATGTATGGAGATTTTTCTGTCCCTGATTGATGAAAAGGAAGAAAAAAGTGCCGGGAAAATTATAAGTGATGATTTTACATCTAAAGCAATAAGAGATATTTCCAAAGTAGAACAAATAAAGTCAAAAAGCAAACAGACAAAAAGAGCATTTAATTATCAATTTGGTTACTATGCAGCTGTTGCTTCCGTTACCATAATTTTAACATTGGGTGGGTTTTATGTAGATTTAGTAGATGCAGTGCCAAAGATATCCGCTTCCATAGAAATAACAGAGAATAATTCAAATGGGATTGCTGACTTTTCAAACAAAATTGTTAATTCTGCATCAAGTTTTTTATTAAGCATTGAAAATACTGAAAATAATTGGAGGGAAAATAATGAGAGATAAAAGTAAATTTATAGCATTTATATTTTCGGCAATACCGGGTTTAGCACACTTGTATATAGGGTTAAAAGAAAGAGCTTTAATATTTTTTATTTTTTTAGTCGTAGGAGTTTCAGGCGGTGTAGGTTTAGCTTTTCTAACATACGAGGAAGTTTTCTTGGTTTTAACAATTATAGGTTATCTTATATTGTGGCTGATTGCTTTAATAGATGTATTTTCAGCCTGGAAAAGTATCGAAATAAAACAACTGTATAATAATTCCGAATCATACAACGACATACCGGACAAAAAATTAAATAAGAAAAGCATTTCTCTTGCATTATCGGTGATACCGGGAGCAGGTCACATGTACTTGGGTTATCAGAAAAAAGGATTGATTATAATGGGAGCATTCTTCTTTTCCATATTCTTCATGGGATGGCTGGGGATTTCGATGCTTTTGTTCCTGCTGCCGTTAATATGGTTTTACAGCTTCTTTGATGCAATGCATATTGCAGAGGGCACACAGGAGGAAACGAGAAGTCAAACATTGGATTTTCCTGATATTAAACCTGAATGGGTTGGGTTTGCTTTAATTGGCTTGGGTGTGATGATTTTGATTGAAAGAATACTGTATCCTTTGATTAATTATGAAATTCGCAAATATATACAAACATCCATAGTATCCTTAATCTTTATTTTGGCGGGTATTTATATGCTGATGAAAAATAAAAATATTACAGTGGTAAATGACGAAGAGCGGGAGGAGAATGATGATGAAGATTAAACGCGTTGGAACTATTTCAATGGGCGTAATGTTAATAGCATTTGGGGTGATTTTATTTCTGTCACTGATAAATAAATTTTCTGCTCTGAATATGGTTCTGAAAATGTGGCCTGTTGTATTGATATTGATCGGTTTGGAAGTATTATGGTACAGATATGCATCCAAGGATGAAGGTGTGGTAATAAAATATGATTTATTCAGTATATTTCTTATATTTATCATATTAATTTTGAATATAGGAATATTTGCAGTCAATGAAAGCGGCTTGTTCCACAGATTAGAAAGTATGTTTTTATCCGTATCTTATGACATGGATATGCCAATAGATGAATATATTGTTGATGAAAGTATAAATAGAATAATTATTGACGATACAAGCAATCTGGTTATCAGAGCCACATCTGACAATAAAATAAGCGGCATAGGCAAGCTGAACGTTTATGCTTCAAGCAAAGAAGAAGCAGATGAGTTAGCGGGTTTAAATAATATAAAATATGAAAAATCCGGCAATGTATTGTATATTTATTCGGCAAATAACGTAAAGAATAATTACAGCTATTCAAATATCAGAAATCTTGAAATTTTTCTGCCTGAGAATATTGATGTAGAGGTAGTGAATTGCTATAATTTGGATTTAATACACAGCGGATTTAATAATAAATGGCTCTTTGACGGAGTTAACAATATTAATATCAGGCTTGACAAAATTTCAAATGTTACTGTAAAGGCATTTGTTGAATCATTGGATTATTTAAGCGGAAATATAAAATGGTCATTTGATAATTTTGGAAAGTATGTAAACGGCGACGGAGCAAATGCCATAAATATTCTTAACGGCAGCAGCGTAATAATAAATGAAGTATAAAAGAGCTAATATGCTCTTTTTTATTTGTGAGACCGATAAAGAAATTAGGTGCTGTTTTATTCCTAATATCGACAGTTTCCATTTTATTCAAGGCTTAATAGGCATAAAAATTACTTGACATCACGGTCTATATATTATAAACTATGTATAGTTTAAAGGATATAGACTAAAAAAGAGTTCTGGGAAAGTAAGCGAGCTCCAAAGGCTAATTGATGAACATAAGGGGGATTTACATGGATAAAATATTTTTACAGATAATAAATATGAGCATTACATCAAGTTATGTTATTTTGTTTGTAATGATAATTCGACTATTTTTAAAAAAGTTTCCTAAAATATTTTCCTACATGCTTTGGTTTGCAGTATTATTCAGATTAATTTCTCCATTTTCATTTGAAGGGATTATAAGCTTAATTCCTTCAAGCACGGTTGTTCCCCAAGATATTGCCTATATGCCTAAGCCGGAAATTAATAGCGGTATTGCAGCAATCGATAATAGTGTTAATAATATATTACCCACTGCCACCCCGATGGCAAGTGCCAATCCTATGCAAATTTGGTTAGCAATAGGTGAAGCTGTTTGGCTTTTAGGTATTTTCTTATTAATTGTCTATGGCGTTTTTACAATTGTTAAATTATATAAAAAGCTTCGAAGTGCAGTACTCATTACAGACAATATCTATGAGACGGATAAATTTAAAACTCCCTTTGTCTTTGGCATTATCAGACCAAAAATATATCTTCCTGTCAATCTTTCGGAAACTGAAAGAACATATATTACATTGCACGAGCAGACGCATATCAAGCGCTTTGATCATGTTATAAAATTAATTTCATTTTTGATTACTTGTATTCATTGGTTTAACCCTTTGGCATGGATAGCATTTTTCCTTATGGGTGAGGATATGGAGTTGTCCTGTGATGAAAGTGTAATAAAAAAATTGGGAAATGATATAAAGAAAGAATATTCATCTTCACTTCTTTCCTTGTCAACGGGAAGAAAAATAACTGGATTTTGCCCCATTGCCTTTGGTGAAAACAATACAAAGGGAAGAATTAAAAATGTATTGAAATACAAAACACCTAAGTTTTGGGTGATAGCGGTTGCCATTGTCATAATTGTACTATTGGCTGCAGGTTTATTAAGCAATCCGCCTGATGATGGAAATATGCATAAAATTGACGAAACAAAAGTTGTTCAAATTAGAAGACAGACATTATCTAATGAAGCTACTGTGAAATTGGATAAAAATATATGGACTGACCTTATTGATGAGATAAATAATGCAAAATGGAGTGATTTATCTGAAGAAAACTGGCCGGATTCAGATGATATGGTTTCAAATATTATTATTACATTGGCAAGGGATGAAAGTGTAGATAACAAGGAATATATATTAGGAATTTATCGTAATAAGGATAAAAACTTTCTTGGCTTAGAACATGAATTTTCTTTAGCACTTGCTTATAATGATTTGACTGATAATATTAAAATATGGGGTCTCCCTCAAGAGTTATATTATAAAATAAGAGATATTTTAAACTTATCAAATGAGGAGATGACAGTTGAAGATTCTGCATGGCAATTTATAGATAAGGAAACTGAAACAAGCTATGATAAAATAAGTGCATATTTAAAAGAAGAATGCACAAATGTTTTTTCTCCATATTACGAACTGTTAGATTTTATAATCTCAGATTATCACGAAGAAGTTGTAAATGGGAAGGTTGAAGCTATTTTCGATTATACATTAATAGATAAAAACTATGATAGAGATCCGGATACGGTTGAGTATATAAAAGAAGCCAAGGAAAGTGGTGACAAGTATTATCAAATATACTATGACGAATATTTGAAGCCGAAAGAAAGTAATTTTTATTTTAAAGCTGTAATTGATGAAAATGGCGGGATAACTTTATATACTAAAAACCCTGCAATAGTTAGTGATGAATGGAAAGAGACGAAGATATCTAATTATATTATTAAATAACCGGAAGAAACCTTAGAAAAAAATAGAAAAATATTTAGAATAAATTATTTAGTATTGTTATATGAGCAGTCTCATTTAGTTATCATTTATTTAGAGACTGCTTTTTGAATTGTATTTGGGAATGAATGGAATGTAAAAGAAACTTAGATCAAAGGACGTAAAACATCTTTTATCAGGCAGTTCAGGAAGGCGCTACATATACGGATTTGAAGCGGATAAAACATTCGGCGGGCTTGATGAAATTACGGTTTTAAGGGAGCAGAAAGAAGCAATAGTATTCCCCCAGACAGATACTTTTAAGATAAGCGCCATAGGAATAATCGATGGCAGGCTGCACATACAGGTATGGAAGGATAAAAATGCAGATGAAAGCTCATATGCCCACGTTTCCCTTAGAAATGCCGCAGGAGGGTATAAGAATGAAGATTCGTATTTCAGCTTTGACATTGAGGATGGCGCAGTAACGGGAGAAACCGATAATCCTGCGTACGGGGAATATGTATTTGATATAGATGAAAGCAAATTAGGCGAATATGAACTGCGGGCATTTATAAGCGAAAGCGACGTTATCAACGGCAACTGGGAAGTTAAATTTAATTCTGAAGACAGCGGGAAGATTTTAAAAACAAAATTCAATATGGAAATAGATAGTGCCACGGTTAAATCCGCTACAATTAATCCCTTCGGAGGAATCCGCATTGAAGGTACAATAGACGATAGTGTGAAAATACCTGTAATGTTTGATGTGAAAATCAATACTACAGAAGGACAAATTAATTCCTCCATGTCTGCTTGCAGTTATTTGGATAATAAGTACACAGCATTTTCAGCATTTTATGAAACAGAAAGTTTTATTGACCTGAATTCAGTTGTATCCCTTGAAATTAACGGCAGAACGATAAAATTTGAAAAATAGAATTGGTTTATTAACAGCGCTGACACAATGGTCCCGGTTAATCGGGACCATTGTGATTATGATTGATTTTGGAACTTTATTCATAAATAATCGTCTTATTAACGCAGGGTGATATTTTAGTGATATAATTAAATGAATATATAGGAGGGCGAAACGTGAAAATTAGGTTATTTATGATAATTCTTATTTTAGTTTTATTTTTCACAGTACAATTTAATGCGGCAGATGTATATGGTGCGGAGTTTGTCAAAGGGCAGTCAATTATTGCAGAAGACCAGGCAAAAGCAAGTTTGGGATTGGACTTTCCGGGGCTTAATGTAACTTGGTTTGATATTGGAGATTCTCATATACAGTCTTATTCACAGATGGATGTATTCAGTGAAGGAATCTTCACACTTAATTTATCGGATGAAACTATATGCTTTGACACAACCGGAAAAATAATTGCTGCCGGCGATTACGATGGAATATATGAATTTTCTGACGGTATGGCTAAAGTATATAAATATTTACCTCCTGCCGAACCTTATGTTCCGGGGAGAATTATGTTACCACCCGACACGGTTGAAGGCTTCATAGACAGAGAAGGAAATGAGGTAATACCCATTGGTGAAATTAGCAACGTGGGAAATAAGTTCCATGAAGGGTTTGCTTTAATTGGCGGCTATAAACAGAATAAGGGATACATTAATAAAAAAGGTAAAATAGTAATTCCTCAGATTTATAAGGCTGCAGGGGATTTTTCGGAAGGTCTTGCTGCAGTACAAAGCGTTGATACTGAGCTGTGGGGTTACATAGATAAAGACGGTGAACTTGTTATACCTATGATATATGAAGGAGCTGCACCATTTAGAGAGGAAGCTGCCTGTGTGGTAAAAGATGGTTTGGCAGGTTACATAGATAAAGATGGGAATGTAATAATTGATTTTAAGTTTAAGTCTGAGAGCGATAAATATATTGACAATGGCTTTTATGGAGGACTCGCGGTTGTTCAGGACAGTTCAGGCAAGTACGGGTATATAAATAAAAACGGAGACTTTGTCATACCGGCAAAATACAAAGAGGCAGCTCCATTTATAGGAGAAGTTGCATATGTCGTTTCAGAAAATCAAAATTATACTAATGGTTATGGCTCAAGCTTTTTAATAAACAGTGATGGAGAAAGGCTGACTCCCCTTTGGCAGTACGGCAGATACGAGGGAGAATACATGAGAGAAGGTCTCATAAGAGCACTTTCATCCTATGGACCTGGTCAGAACGAATATATTGTCATGCTAAATAAATATGGAACTGAAATAATTCCATCATCGCTAAAAATAGATAGTTTAACCTCCTTCAATGAAGGCTATGCCTTGATGATTGCTCATAATAATGGTGGTACGGCAGTGGGCTTAGTAAAAAAACCGGAAAATATTGAAACATACAAGAACAGCAGAATTATAAAGGTGTTTATAGATGGAAAACTTCTTGATTTTGCTGACACCGACCCCACAATAGAAAATTCAAGAACCCTTGTTCCCATGAGAGCAATATTTGAAGCACTTGGAGCAGAAGTCAGGTGGGATGATGCAAGCAAAACAGTTTTTTCAACGAAGGGCAATACAAACATATCTTTGAAAATTGAAGATAATACAGGATATATTAACAATGCTCCAGTCAAATTAGATGCCCATGCAAGAATTAAAAATTCACGAACCATAGTACCGCTAAGATTCGTTGCAGAAAGCTTCAATGCAAATGTAACATGGGACGATGAGGAAAGAGCGGTTTACATTAATATGCCGGATAATTCTTCTGCAAATTTAGAACTTGAAGTTATGGAGGTAAATTTACCTGTTGTTGAAAATAATGAATTTCACAATGCATTTACTGTTGCCGGAGATTATATTTATTTTGAAGGTGAAGGCGGAATTATTTATCAGACGTCGGTTTACGATTTAAGTGCATCAAAGGCAGTTTATGAGCTTCCCTTGTACACTCACGGTGACAGTTATGTATATCCAAGCTTAGGAACAGTGCAGGGCAAAGCAATGCTGTACTATCATCAGGGAGGAGCAAATATGGGTACCGATTACAGAATTATACTTAATGATGATGGTACAAACGAAACTTTTTCGATCGGTTATATGGATAGGAAGGTTTTTGACGATATAACTGTAAATGTTAGTTATGCTGTTCCACCCCTTTCAAACAACCTTTCAATTAAGAAAGGTGAAGAGGAAGGATACAAATCTGTAGGAAACCCTGATTATATATATGGGTGGTTAAGGATGGATAATATAGGTTCTATTCCAAGAACCGATATATACAAAATTGATGATGAAATATACATATTGGCAAGTATATATGATGCTGATGATGTAACCGGAATTTACAGAATAAATATTAATACGAATGAAACTGTAAGAATGTGTGATGAATCTGCCCAAAGATTCAGAATTGAAGAAAACATACTATATTTCATGGATTTGGGTGGTTACTTGTATAAAATTCCTGTTGGCGGCAATAAGGCAGAAAAGCTTACAGATTTTACTGTTAGTAACTTTACTGTTTTAAATAATGTTGTTTACTATGTTGCTGAGGATGACAGGCTTGAGCTATTTAAACTTGGAGAAAGCGAATCTGTAAACCCCGGGGGGAGTGTAAAAGAATTAGTCAGCACCAACGATTATATTTATTGCATATTTGAAAACAATTCACCCTATAAATTAATTGTTTTCAATAAAGAAGGAACAGAAGTCTTCAAAACAAATGAAACCATCAGATTTGCAAGTGTTGACCGGAACAGGCTGTTCTATCATAAATAAAGCAAAGGCATTCCGGGGACGGACCTTAAAATGGCTATTTGTTCCAAAGTATTCTAAGAGTTCTTGAAGGACATAGAAATTCTGTCGATTTGTAAATGGAAGATATGTAAATTTGTGTTATAATGATTTTGGTAATTAAGGATTTGGATTAAAATTATTTATTAAGATAAAAGGATTTATCTTTAAGGAGGTAACAACAATGAATAATTTAGTTTTGTATTATTCAAGAACCGGTAATACAGAAACTGTAGCAAAGGAAATTTCAAAAGCAGTAAATGGCCAACTTAAAAAACTTGAACTCCGAATTCTTTATACGATTCAATTGAAAAACGTGTAAGTGCTAAAGGCGGCAAGGTAATAAACAACTTTTTCATTCAAACAGATATGAAAAATCCAATAACATCCGCACAGGCAGCAGTGTCTGTAATGGATTGGATTAATAGTAACAAACTATAGATTGAGGAATTTCCGGAACTTATCTAAGGATATATTGTATGAAATGAAAATGGAAGGATATGAAGACTTTTAGAATTGACAGAGAAATGAGTATAAAAAGGTTATAACTGATTTTTAGTATATGGAGGCGAAAGTTGAAAATAAACAAAAAATTTTTATTACTATTATTAGCGATGATTATAATATTATTATCCTCATGCAGCATTGGGACAAACGGCAGTGAGAAAATCAGCAATGAGCCAAACAGCAGTGAGAAAACCGAGAAAATCGGCAGTGAGCCAAACAGCAGTGAGAAAACCGAGAAAATAGGCAGTGAGGATAACAGAAATATTATATTAAGCAGTGATTATACAAATGAAAAAAGAAATGAGCTGCTAATAGAAGATATTAATTTTTTCAGAAAGCAATTGACAGATAAGCATAAAAATTTATTTCACAATATTACAAAAGAAGAATTTGATGATAACGTCGATACGCTGATATCTGCAGTGGGGGAACTTACAAATAAACAAGTTTTTGTGGAAATGAACAAAATAGTTGCATCAATAGGCGATGCGCACACGGTTATGGATTATTGGGACGGATTTATCTATCCGCTTGAATTTTATTGTTTCAATGACGGCATTTATGTAATTGATGCCGATAAAAGTTATGAAGATATAGTGTTTACTAAGGTTAAAAAAATAAATGGCATAGATATAGATATAATAACCGAGGAGCTTAAGGCTTTGATTTCTTATGAAAATGAATATTGGGCAAAGGAGAAAATTCCTGATTACCTGAAGCTTCCGATATGTATGAACGGGTTGGGGATTATTCCCGATGAGGAAAAAACAGAATTTGAATTTGAAACCTTAAACGGTGAAATCATTAAAAAAGAAATTGATATTTTTGGATATTGCGAAAAAGTAAATTTTGTCAGTGCAGCCAAACAAGAAAGAAATGTTTATATGTTTGACCAGTATAGAGAAAGTTTTTATTGGTATGAATATTTGAATGACGATAAAGTCTTATACTTTAAGTACAATTTATGTACAAATATGAAAAGTACGTTTAAAGATTTTAATGATAAAATGTTTGAATCTATAAAGGATTATGATATTGAGAAGTTTGTTATTGATTTAAGGCACAATATCGGCGGAAATTCAACCATAATCAATCCGTTTTTAGAAAGCATTCAAAAATTAGCTTCAGATAATCCTCAAATGAAGATATATGTAATTACAGGCAGACGGACAATTTCCTCAGGCGTGATGGCAGTTATAGATATTAAAGAAAAGGTTCCTGTTACTATAGTTGGGGAAGGCACCGGAGGGTCTCCAAACAGCTATGGAGAAATTAAAAGTTTCAAACTGCCTAATTTAAAGATTCCGGTTTATTATTCCGTTAAGTATTTTCAAATGACAAAAGACGGTGCTGCTACCATCTCACCGGATATAGATATTGAGCCGGAAATTCATGATTATATGAACAACAATGACGTTATTATGGAGTATATTAAGGATGATATATAATGGAATTACTATAAAAATACCACTTCTTTAACCGGAAGTGGTATTTTTATATATTTTGAATTTTGTTTGGAACCCGGAATAATCCGACTTCTTAATTCGTTTAGCTTAATCTAATAATTAACAGTGAGGCTCCGCATCCGTTGCTTATCAGTGTTGCCGCACCTATTAAAAGCGGAGCAAACATCTGAAGAGATATTGTTGAACCGGCAGGCAGATCTATCTCAATTTCATTGTAAAAACTGGACAGAGAAATTACCGGTTTTATTACGGACGCAGTGTAAGGTGAGCCGTTTATTCTAAGTCTGGAGCCTAACAGCAGCGATGCGGTTGTATTAATGTGGTAGGAAATCCTGTAGCGGCCGAAGGTATTAACTGTGAATTCAGTATCATCACCGTTAGGGACAATATCAGGAGATAAAATTTGTACATTTGGAAGCGATATATTTGTTCCCGCCACTAATACGGATATTAGAGCTCCCGTTGTGTTTGCCGCATAACCGGCTGTAGAGCTTAGGTTAGGACCGTCAGCACCTGTTGGACCGGTGGGACCTATTGCTCCCGCAGGTCCGCCGGGACCGGTATTCCCGGCAACTCCGTCCGGACCTGTTGCACCGTCAGGACCGGTTGCTCCTGTGGGACCGATTGGTCCTTGAGAACCAACGGAGCCTGCGGAACCGGCAGTTCCCGTAGGACCTGTTGGACCGGTAGAACCTGCGGCACCGGTAATTCCGGCAGAACCGACTGAGCCGGGTGCTCCCGTAGGTCCTGGTGTTCCTACCGGTCCTCGGGGACCGATGCTTCCTGTGGCGCCCGTAGCACCTGTAGCGCCTGTAGCGCCTGCAGCGCCTGCAGCACCCGCCGGTCCTGTTTCGCCTTCGGCGGGACCCGTTGCACCTGTAGCGCCTGTAGCACCTGTTACACCGGTTATAACCGGTGCATTAAGGGCAGAAAACATTTTAGCATTTAAAAGCAGTTGATTTTGTACAGTGCTGTCTAATACATCATGAACGCTTTCATTTGCATCTAAGACATCTTCAATTGTGGGATTGCCCCCTGTAAGACCGGGAAGTGTTCCTAATATAAACTGAAGCTTTTCCCCTTCAGCATTAAGAATATGGCTGATTCCCAATTCCTCCATAGCAATGGAGGATAATATCATATTTATTGCATCTCTTCTGTCGATAGAAGGTGTGCTTGGAAAATTAGGCAGTGACATAGTTGCACCCCCTAACTCAAACGCATAATCATTAGAGATGCACCAACCGAATCCCCTAAAAGAATGGCAGGACCGGTTAATCCAAACAATTGAAGGGATACGGTATCTCCGGATGATATGTCTATGAGTATTTCGTTAGTGAAAGATGAAAGACCTACCAAAGAGCTTACTGTGGATTGAACAACACCTGTTCCGTTAATTAGTATTCTTGTTCCCATAATCAAAGCGACAGTTACATTTACATGGTAAGAGATACGGTAACGTCCTTCAGTATCAATTGTGAAAACCTCATTTGCCGTATCAGCGGTTATTCCGGCAGGCAGGATCTGATTATTAGGCAATGGTACCGATACTCCGCCCAATATAACATTAAGCGTGGCACCCGTAACATTTGCTGCAAAAGCAGTCGTATCAGTAACATTTGTTCCGGTCGGTCCGACAGGACCAGTTGCACCTGCAGTTCCGGTAGCTCCGGTAGGGCCAACGGCTCCCGGTGCACCTGCAGCTCCCGCAGCACCTGTCGGGCCTGCAGGTCCCGTAGGTCCTACGGAGCCTGTGGCACCTGTGGCACCTGTGGCGCCTGTAGCGCCTGTAGCGCCTACAGCGCCTATAGCTCCAACAGCTCCTGCGACACCCTGTGCACCTGTAGCACCTGTAGCACCCGTAGGACCAGTTGCTCCCGCAGGACCTGTATCTCCGGTAGCCCCTACGGCACCTGCAGCACCCGTGGCACCTGTGGCACCTGTGGCACCTGTGGCACCCGTTGCTCCAGTGGGACCTCCCGAAGGTCCTGTGGCTCCCGTAGCACCTGTAGGTCCTGCAGCTCCCTGCATTTCGGAAGAAGAAAGAGCATTTTGCATTTTAGTTTTAAAAAACAGCTGATTTTGTGCAACGCTGTCTAACATCGATCTTATACTTTCATTTGCTGATAGTACATCTTCAACAGTTGCAGGGGGACCGCTTAATCCGGGAATGGTTCCTAAGATGTACTGAAGCTTTTCACCTTCTGTATTGAGTATATGACTTAAGCCAAGTTCTTCCATGGCAATGGATGCTAAAATTTGATTTACGGCATCTTCACGGGTTATTGGCGGGTCTATAATTGGGAAATTGGGTTGTGACATATTATCTTGCCTCCTTATATATTTGCAAAACAATTTTGCTATGCTTGTATTGTTTTTACGCTATTTATATGTTATTCCCATTAAGACAAAATGTTACTGACTATTACAGGACATAACATATTCAGACAATTTGTAACAAATCGCTTAAATTACCATATTCTAAGAGTAACAAATAATTTTCAGAGGTGATTAAATGCAGACAATCAGTCTTTGTATGATTGTAAAAAATGAAGAAAACACTCTGACAACATGTCTCGGCAGTGTTAAGGATATTGTAGACGAAATTATTATTGTAGATACAGGGTCTGATGACAATACAAAACAGGAAGCCTTAAAGTTTACAAATAAAATATATGATTTTAAATGGGTTGATGATTTTTCTCTTGCCAGAAACTACTCATATTCAAAAGCTACAATGGATTATATACTATGGATGGATGCTGATGACCTGATATTACCTGAGGATAAGCTCAAGCTTATAAGCTTGAAAGAGTCGCTTTCATCCGATGTTGATGCAGTTATGATGAAATATAACACCGGGTTTGACAGTCAGGACAAGGTGCTTTTTTCTTATTACAGAGAACGTCTTACAAAAAGAAGCAGAAACTTCAAATGGCATGAGCCGGTGCATGAATATTTGGCGATAGAGGGAAATATTATAAATTCAGATATATGCATAACTCATACAAAGAAATCAAGTTCCTACAGTGGCAGAAACCTTCGTATATATGAGAATCTTTTAAAAAATGGGACCAAGCTTACTCCGCGCGGAAGATATTATTATGCGAGAGAATTGAAAGATAACGGAAAATACGAAGATGCCTCAATTCAGTTTAATATATTTTTGGAAGAAGGTCACGGATGGATTGAAGATAATATAGCTGCATGCGGCGAAACAGCAAAATGCTATCTTATGTGCGGAGAGGAAGAAAAAGCAGTATTGGCAATGCTTCAGAGCTTTAGTTACGATGTACCGAGAGCCGAGTTGTGCTGCCAATTAGGTTATTATTTTAAAAATAAGGGAAAATTTAAGCAAGCAGCCTTTTGGTTTGAAACGGCACTTAAATTAGAAAAGCCACAAACATGGGGGTTTATACAACATGATTTCTGGGATTATATTCCATGCATGGAGTTGGTCGTATGCTATGATAAGTTAGGAGATTATGACAGGGCTGAAGGTTACAATGAGATAGCTGCTGACTATAAGCCGGATTCCCCTGCTGTTCTTTACAATAGAAATTATTTTGCAATGCGCAGATTAAAAGAAGAAGGTAATAATCTGAGGGAGGTAAGCAATGTCACAGCCAACATTTCCATCTAAGCCTGAAATAACCAGGGATGATGCTTTAAATATGATACTGACATCCATAGCTATGGAAGAATTAGGACTCAGCCATATTATCAATGCAGAGGGAGAAAAGCTCCAATATATTTTAGGAACACTGCCTTGCAGTGACGGTATGGATGTTACCGTTGAGCAGCTTTTAGAAGTTAATAAAAGTATTACGCAGTTGATGGACAGTATAATGCAAAATCAAGTATTTCTGAAAGGAAAAATGGATAAGGTCATAGACTCAATTGAATATCCGAATATGGGACCTACAGGACCCACGGGTCCAATGGGTCCTGCCGGACCAACCGGTGCCCCCGGGGGTGTCACCGGGGCTACAGGACCGCCGGGAAAGCCAGGAGTGCCGGGAAAGCCGGGACCGCCGGGAAAGACGGGAAAGCCAGGAGCAACGGGACCCGCCGGGGCAACGGGACCGGCAGGAAAGCCAGGGGCAACAGGGCCGCCCGGAGCAACAGGACCCGCCGGACCTCCAACAATAAGATGTTCAGCAATTTTTTCGGGAATTTGCGGCAGGTTGAGGTCAGAAGATTATTTCAGGTGGCAATGTGAGCATAAAGAAGGCGATTGTATATCTCATGATTTTTGCGATGATTCAAAAATTATATTAGCTCCTAAAAAATGCTTTCAAATTTTTTTTAGTGCAAATATATGCGGAATTAATTGTTCGGATGATTGCAGAAGCAACTTATCACTAAGTATTGAGACAATATGTTCCAATAGCAGGAAGGATGTGTTTACTTACTTCATGCCCGAAATTCTGAATAATCAAACTCCGGCTACCGCATCATTCGGAGGAATCTTTATTTCAACCCATGATTGTATCGAGCCTACATTGCTTATAGTTGAATTAATATCGCCGTATAAAGCTATAGTTAAGCAAGCATTTTTAAGCGTTATGGAAATATAGTGGCCTCATATTCTTGAGGCTTTTTTCTTAATTGATGAAAAAAATTTTTTAAATTAATATCTTGACAAACGATTTAATTTGGATATAATAATAAAAAACAAGTAAAACACATATTCAGCGATGATGGGAAGAGTACTTTTTAATCAGCGTCTAAGAGAGATAGCGTTGGTGAGAGTCTATTACAATGATTTTAAAGGAAGAACATCCCTGAGCTTTTGACCCAAATTGCATATGCAAGAGTAGGCTCAAACGCAACCGAGCGATAAAGCGGCAAAGACATGTCAGTGTCTTTCGAGTGAGCCTATATGTGAATGTATGCTAATTAGGGTGGTACCGCGAATGATTTATAACTCCTTCGTCCCTTTGCAGGGATGGAGGAGTTTTTGTATGCCATAACCCCACTTCTCAGAGCGTTTTTCAGAGAAATGGCCGGTAGGTCAACCGCAATGAACACCAAATTTATGCGACCAAAGGGAGTGAATAAATTTGTGTGATTAGACTGATAATTTATAAAGGAAGGATAATAATTATGTTAAAAGCGAATGAGTACCGCACTCACACATGCGGAGAAATAAGAGAGAAAAATATCGGAGAATCTGTGAGAGTATCAGGATGGCTTGAGAATGTGAGAGACCACGGAGGAGTTAAGTTTTTAGACTTAAGAGACCAATATGGCATTTTACAGGCGGTTGTTGAAGATGAAGCATTGCTGGAGGGGATATCCAAGGAAAGTGCAATTCGTATTACCGGAACCGTAATTAAAAGAGATGAAGACACAATTAATGACAGACTTGATACAGGGACTGTTGAAGTTGAAGCGGAATCCATAACGGTGTTAGGAAAGGTAAGGGAATCTCTTCCTTTTGAAATAACATCATCTAAGGAAACAAAAGAGGATTTAAGGTTAAAATACAGATTTTTGGATTTAAGAAATAAGGAAGTTCAAAAGAACATAATACTTCGCTCACAAGTAATATCATATTTAAGAAGCAAAATGACAGAGCTTGGATTTTTGGAAATTCAAACACCGATATTAACATCTTCTTCTCCGGAAGGTGCAAGAGATTATATTATACCAAGCAGGAAGCATCCGGGGAAATTTTATGCACTGCCACAGGCTCCTCAGATGTTTAAGCAGCTTTTGATGGTTTCGGGTTTTGATAAATACTTCCAGATAGCTCCTTGCTTTAGGGACGAAGATGCAAGGGCAGACCGCTCACCGGGAGAATTTTATCAGTTGGATTTTGAAATGTCATTTGCAACTCAGGAGGATGTTTTGTCTGTTGCTGAAGAGGTACTGTACGAAACGTTTGTTAAATTTTCAGACAAGGAAGTTTCAAAACCTCCGTTTAAAAGAATTTCTTACGAAGAGGCAATGCTTAAATACGGCTCGGACAAACCGGATTTAAGGAATCCATTGGAAATAATAGATATAAGTGATATGTTTGAGGAAACGGATTTTGCACCCTTCAGAAAGAAAACGGTCAGAGCAATAAATGTTCCTGATTGCTCATCCCAGTCAAAGACTTTTTTTGAAAACATGTTTGAATTTGCATTAAAAATAGGCATGAAGGGACTTGGGTATATAAAGGTTGATGATGAAATGAAATACTATGGTCCCATCGATAAATTTCTTTCTGAAGCAGACAGAATTTCTTTAGCCGAAAGAGCACAGTTAAAGCCGGGATGCGTATTGTTTTTTATAGCGGATACAAAGGAATATGCACCAAAGCTTGCGGGGCAAATAAGGACGGAGCTTTCAAAAAGATTGAAATTAACAGATGAAAGCAAATTTGAAATGTGCTTTATAGTTGATTTTCCTATGTATGAGATAGATGAAAAGACAGGCAGCACGGCATTTACACACAACCCTTTCTCAATGCCTCAGGGAGGATTGGAAGCTTTAACGGAAAAAGACCCTCTTGACATTGTAGCCTATCAGTATGATATTGTATGTAACGGAATCGAACTTTCATCCGGTGCAGTAAGAAACCATGATGTGGATATAATGATTAAAGCATTTGAAATAGCCGGATATACGGAAGAGGAACTGAAAACTAAATTTACATCCTTGTTCAATGCATTTAAATACGGGGCACCGCCGCATGCAGGCATGGCTCCCGGAATTGACAGAATAATAATGCTCCTTACAGGTGAGGAAAATATAAGAGAGGTTATAGCATTCCCAATGAACAATAATGCTCAGGATTTACTGACAAATGCGCCGTGTGAGGTTACGGAGCAGCAATTGAGAGAAGTTCATATAAAATTAAGGTAGGTGGGAAAAATGATAAGTAAAGAGGAAGTTTTAAAAATTGCAAAGCTTGCTAAATTATCGGTAGAAGATGACGAAATTGATAAGCTTACTTTGGATATGTCAAGCATAATAGAGTATGCGGATGCAATTGCTTCAGCCGAGGATGAGATTGTTGAATTTGAAAAAATCAACAGTATTGCAAATGCATTCAATGAAGATATTGTATTAGAATCCTATGAAAGAGATGAAATTTTAAGGAATAGAGAAGGCGGAGAAAACGGTTATTTCGTAATCAGGAAGAGCCTTAGGGGGTGAAAAATTGAGCAGGATTAAATATATACAAAATTTATTGGAAACTAAACAAATTTCATGCGTTGAATTAACAGGAAAATATTTAAGCAGCATAGAAAAGCAAAATCCGGTTTTAAATGCGTATGTTAATGTAACCGGTGACGAAGCGTTGAAAACTGCGAAAATTGTTGACGAGAAAATTTCACTGGGTCAAAAATTAATGCCTTTGGAAGGTATTCCTATGTCCCTTAAGGATAATATATCAACAAAGAACATAGAAACCACATGCTGTTCTAAAATTCTTCGAGGCTATTATCCTATTTTTGATGCAACGGTTTGGGAAATATTAAAAAAACAAAATTCAGTGCTTTTAGGCAAAACCAATATGGATGAATTTGCCATGGGTTCCTCCTGTGAGACCTCATGTTTCGGGGTAACATTAAATCCTGTTAACACCGAATGTGTTGCAGGAGGCAGCTCGGGAGGAGCGGCAGCTTCTGTGGCTGGTAATATGGCGGTATTTGGTTTAGGCTCCGACACGGGAGGCTCCATAAGACAGCCCGCGGCATTTTGCGGATTGGTGGGTTTTAAGCCGACATACGGCACTGTTTCAAGGTATGGAGTGGTTGCATATGCATCAAGCTTAGACCAGGTAGGTCCCATAACCGATTCTGTGGAGGACGCATCAATAATATACGATACTCTATCCGTATATGACTCTAAGGACTCTACATCATCGGGAAGCAAATTCAGCACCCATGATAAATTAAACAAAAGCATTAAAGGACTTAAAATAGGAGTTGCAAAGGAATTTTTTGAAGGAATAAGAGAAGATATAAAAAAATCCATCGAAGATGCAATAAATATCTATGAAGAATTAGGTGCCGAAATAATACATTTTGAAATGCCGAAGCTTAAAACTGTTCTGCCCGTTTATTTTATAATTTCCTGTGCTGAAGCTTCATCTAATTTAGGCAGGTTTGACGGTATTAGATACGGATATAAAACAAACAGCTACAAAGATATAAATGAAATGATATGCAAAACAAGAAGCGAGGGATTTGGCAGAGAAGTTAAAAGAAGAATAATGCTTGGCACGTATGTTCTTAGTTCAGGTTATTATGATGCCTATTATAAAAAAGCGCAAAATTTAAGAGGCTCTATTATTTTGGATTTTAAGAAAATATTTGAAAAGTGTGATGTTATTCTTACTCCTTCGACACCTGTAACAGCGTATAAAAAGGGAGAAGCCTTAAAAGACCCCATTGAAACATATATGATGGACATATGCACCGTTCCCGTTAATATTGCAGGGCTTCCCGCAATTTCTATACCATGCGGCTTTGACAGCGACAAAATGCCCATAGGTATGCAGATAATCGGCAACAGCTTTGAAGATTATAAAGTGTTAAATGCGGCTTATCAATATGAAGTACAAGCAAAAAGGGACATTTCACCGTCAATGTCCCCACTGCCGGGCGACAGGAGGTGATACTATGAAATATGAATTGGTTGCCGGACTTGAAACACATATAGAATTATCCACAAAAACAAAAATTTTCTGCCAATGTACGACTGAATTCGGAGGTGAGCCTAACACTCATTGCTGTCCTATATGCATGGGAATGCCGGGTACTCTTCCTAAGCTTAATAAAAAGGTTGTGGAATATGCTGTAAAGGCAGGGCTTGCCACTAACTGCAAAATAAGAAATATTTCAAAAATGGACCGAAAGAATTATGTTTATCCGGACTTGCCCAAAGCATATCAAATATCCCAATTTGACATGCCTCTTTGCTACGAAGGATTTATCAAATTATCTTCGGGGAGAAATATTAATATTAACAGGATACACATAGAAGAAGATGCGGGAAAATTAGTCCATGAAAGAGGAGACACTTATATTGATTACAACAGAGGAGGGGTTCCCCTTATTGAAATTGTAACAGAGCCGGACTTCAGAACCATTGATGAAGCTGTGGAATATATTGAAAAATTAAGGTTAATTATGAAATATATATGTGTATCGGATGTGAAGATGCAGGAAGGCTCCTTAAGATGCGATGTTAACATATCGGTCAGGGAAAAGGGAGAAGAAAAGCTTGGAACAAGAACAGAAATAAAAAACATGAACTCTCTTAACTTTATAGCAAAGGCAATGGAATATGAGTTTAACAGGCATGTTGATATTATTGAAAGCGGCGGTAAAATAGAACAGGAAACAAGAAGATATGATTCCGACCTTAACATTACCGAGAGTATGAGAGGAAAAGAAGACGCCGATGACTACAGATATTTCAGAGATCCCGATTTGGTTACAATTTCAGTTTCGGAAGAAGAGATAAGAAAATTAAAAAATGAGCTGCCACAGCTTCCCGACGAAAAAATGGCTGTCTTTGTAAATGAATACGGTCTTCCCAAGGATGATGCGGAACTTTTGATAAAATACAAAAAGATAGCCGAATACTATGAGGAAGCAAGTAAGGATTCGACAAATAAAAAGTTAGCATCAAACTATATACTAAGTCAAATATTCAGAAGATTAACGACGGATTCCGAAAAGGAAGAATGCAGAATTTCCATTCCGCCTGAGTATCTTGGACAGCTGATTGCGTTGATTGAAAACAAAAAAATTACATCAAGCATGGCAAGCAATACTCTTGAGCAAATGCTTGATTCAGGCAAGCCCGCAAGCGAATTTTTATCGGAAAAGGATATGCAGGGAATTGACGAGCCGCAGTTAAGGGAAATTTGTATAAGAGCAGTCAATGAGAACGCCGAGGCAGTCAAATCCTATCTTGAGGGTAAAGAAAAAGCATTAAAATCCATCATCGGATATATAATGAAGGAAACAAAAGGAAAAGCGGATGCTAAGTTAGCCGCTGAAATAATTATGGAGGTAATTAAAAAATAAAATTTTAATGTAAAACGCATCATAAGATATCTTATGGTGTGTTTTTTTCTTCATAACAATTGAAATTATCATGCATATACTAATGAGAGAACCTGAAAGGAGAATATATATGATAATTCATGTTGTACAGCCGGGGGATACCATATATTCCATAGCCAGCCAATACAATACATCACCGCAAAAAATAATAATAGATAATGAGCTCGAAAACCCTAATGAGCTTGTGCCGGGGCAAACTTTAGTAATACTTATTCCGGAAATTACACATGTGGTTCAGCCGGGAGAAACGTTGGCACAAATTGCACGAAACTATAATACAACTACCGTAGAATTACTTCAATTAAATCCGTTTATAGATTTTGCTGATGAAATTATGCCCGGTGACCAAATTACAATAAGTAATAGTGAAGAAAAAAGAGGTCCCATATCTGTTCTTGGGTACGCTTATCCTAATATAGACAGAGATGTGCTTATGAAAACACTTCCCTATATGACTTATCTGACATTATTTACTTACGGAATTACTGAAGAAGGTGAATTAATTGGCATAGAGGATGAAGAGTTAATAAGAATGGCAAGAGATTTCGGTGTGGCACCCCTAATGCTTATTTCCACACTTACTGAGGAAGGAACATTCAGCAATGAATTGGCTCATGTTATTTTAAATGATCCTGTTGTGCAGAATAACCTAATAGAAAATATATTACAAACCTTGAGAGAAAAGAATTATTACGGATTAGACGTAGACTTTGAATATGTATTACCGGAGGATGAAGAAGCCTTTATAAACTTCATACAAAAACTTAATGACAGGCTAAGTCCCGAAGGATATGAAGTATTCACCGCATTGGCTCCGAAAACATCCGCCGACCAGCCAGGATTGCTATATGAAGCTCATAATTATCCAAGAATAGGCGAGGCATCCGATGACGTTCTTCTTATGACTTATGAATGGGGTTATACTTACGGGCCTCCCATGGCCGTGTCACCTATTGATAAGGTAAGAGAGGTATTGGATTATGCGGTTACTGAAATACCGAGGGATAAAATATATATGGGTATACCGAATTATGGGTATGACTTCACATTGCCGTATGTTGAGGGTGAGTCGAGAGCAGAATCGGTATCGAATGTGGGGGCTGTTGACTTAGCTGCAAGGGTGGGAGCAACGATTCAGTATGATGAGACTTCGCAGGCTCCTTATTTCATATATTATGATAACGAAGGCAAGCAGCACAGGGTTTGGTTTGAGGATGCCAGAAGTATTTTGGCAAAACTGAATTTATTCAATGAATATGGATTTAAAGGAGTTGGATATTGGAATATAATGAGGTATTTCCCTCAAAATTGGCTTTTAGTAAGCAATCTATATGACATTGCCAAGGTATTATGATTAAGCTTGCCATAAAACTGTAATTATACAAAAAAAACAGCATATAAATAAATAACAGGTAATGTAGGAGGTTTTTATGAACAATAAAAATTATAGAGTGATGAAGTTTTTTGAGCCGGTAGATAAAAAAGACAAATCCAGAGGCTATGTTCGCCTGGATATGAGAGGAAACAGAGGAAATTTGATTGTAGCCGCTGAAAACTTAGGTGATGCAAAATCAACAAGCGAAGTTTATTTATATAAGGATAAACAGAATAAAATAAAGGTGGGAGATATCAACAATAAAAAAGGATTAATCAAAAAAATGCTCACCTTTGGAAATAATAGCGCAATTGAAGATTACAACGTTTGTGCGGTTGTCAAGGATGGAAAAATTGTTCTATATTCTAATTTGTTCAACACATCAAGCATGGATGTCGTAAGAAAATTAGAAGAGGAACAGGTTGCTCCGGAGACTGATGAGGTAATGGAGTCAAAAGAAATAAAAGAACCGAAAGAACCGAAAGAGCCAATGATGACAAAGGAAATAAAAGGCATAAAAGAAATGCAACCTAAAGAAGAAAAGGAAATAACAAAAGTAATAACGGAAAATACACTTTCAGACAAAGCTAAAGAAGAAGCGGTAAAAGAAACAGTTAAAGAACCTGTAAGAACAATAAAGATACCCATTAAAGAAGAAATAAAGGCAGAGGTCAAAAAAGAAGTTAAAGAAGTAAAAGAAGAAGTCAATGAAAAAGACAAGACTGCTGCTTCCCAACAAAGGTTCAGAAACAGATTTGATGAGAATATATACAATACATTAAAAGAATATAAAACATTAGAACCTTTATCGGTTAAATTAAAGAATTTCAGCTGGTGGTATATACCATATGATGAAATGGGCGTAAAAAATGGCATATTGCCTTTTTACAGCCAAATAATAAGCTCCTATTATCCATACCCGATGTCTGCTCGCGTGACTACCTGTGCAAATCTCATGAAAAAATATGGTCACTATATTTTTGGAATTTACAAAGAAAACGATGAGATTGTTAAATTTATATATGGAGTTCCAGGAGAATTTACAAAGGAAGAACAACCATATAAAGGTGTTACCGGATTTAAGAACTGGTCATATGCAACTAAGGACAATAAAAAAGATAGTGGATACTGGCTTGCGTTTGTAAATCCTAAAACAGGTGAAACTACAGATCCGCCGCAAGTTTCATTAACTTAATACTGTACAATTTGTCATAGGTTTGATATAATAAGGAAGAGGGACACACCTCTTTCTATAGGGTAAGTCTTTGAGCGTCAGAGGAATGTCCCTGTACTTGAAGAG
>ENA-UOOE01000801-UOOE01000801.1-fermentation-metagenome-genome-assembly--contig:-NODE-801-length-28901-cov-4.859877_pt1 | contig 28901 bp, 31 predicted proteins | sample MGYA00245776_ERZ724021 | MGnify/ENA primary metagenome ERZ724021 (study PRJEB28704, sample SAMN03018321) | fermentation metagenome | biome: anthropogenic terrestrial biome; feature: soil; material... | reverse complement strand
TGTAAATCTGTTGCCTTACGGCTTCGATGGTCCGAATCCATCCTCCTCCACCAAAGTTGGTAACGAAAGCGTATGTTTTTTGCTTTTGTTATCATAAGGAAAAGTTCAGCTAAATGAGTTTTTCCTTATGATAACAGAATATCTGCTATCATTCGAGAAAACTGTTACGTTCAGGTCCTTGACAATTTATGATTACCATGCCGCTTTTGGAACAACACAGAAAATCAACCCTATTGATGGCTTGTCAGCTTTCGAGCGTAATGTTATTTACGTTTCGATCAGTGTAAAGAATTTGTGAGATTCTTTACAGCCGTTTTGCTGTTGGTAGGGTCATTGTCTTGTTTGTTAGTATAGCACTTAAAAGCTATAAAACAATATGATATTTTTAAATATCTGAACAGAATATTAATTATAATGGGTTTATCAGTTAATTATTTTCTGCATGAAAAATTTACACTACAAAAGTTATTATAAACACAGACAATTGAAATTTTACAACAATTGTGCAGCAGTTAATCGGGTCCTATAAAAAGCAGAATACGGAATGAGTTCAGACTGTAAGAGTGCCAATTTAAATAAAATATATTAGGGTTGCTGCAAAATTTTCATTTTGCAGCAACCCTTTATGTTATAGCCGTTTAGCGTAAGAGCCGGTTTGGACTTATGGCACCGGCAAGCTGTCGAGCTGCCGTAAAATTGATCCCGGCCCTTACAAAACTGTGTATTAATATGACACGGAAGCACAGATATTGAAAAATAGCCCTTAAAAGACAAAATAGCATTAGCAAGAGGAATAAGGGAATGATGAGAAGTAATTTGCAGAGATAGAATCCGAATTTCATCCTTCTGTATCTTTTGGTTTAGTCTGCTCTTTTTCTGTACCTTTTGGTTTAGTCTGCTCTTTATTACGCAATGCGCCGGTAATATCCTTTATGGTAAGCATATAATCCCGTGCCATATTTACAGCTTCACTCGCAGGAATTCCGGAATCTATAAGGCCCTTATAGAAATTTCCAACGGCAAGCCCCATCTTTTCGCCTGCACTTGCCGAATACAATGTGTCAAGCAGCCCTGAAATTAATTTTGGAAGTCTCCCGGACACTGCATCTAACATTTCACCGATTTCTTTAATATCATTACTGTCAGGCATACAAACCCTCCTCATATAATTTGGAAACTTTGGAGACTAAGCTTAAAATTGTCCGGATAACATTCATGGGATAGTCCAAGCAAAGTACGATTACATCTGATATGCTTTTTTCGACTGACGGTTTGGGGTTGGCGGGAAGGCAACAAATTTTATCATATGCAGAATTGCTGATCTCTTCGGGAACATCTTCTAAAAAGGCATCTGAAAGATTCTTTAGGAAAATGAATTCTGCCAGTGCAGATCGGCATTCTGGGCAAGCGGCAAGATGATGAAGAAGAACGGCCTCATCTTCCTCACATAACTGCCGATTCATATAATCCGCCAGTCTGTCCTGTACCCAACGGCATTCAGGCATTTTGATCTCCCTCCTTCAGCGCTTTTCGCAATTTTGTTTTAATAGCATACATTTTGCTCTTTACAGTCCCCAGAGGAATTTCCATTAAATCCGAAACCTGTTGATAGTTCAGCTGTGCATTAAAAACAAGAAACACAATATCCCTTTCCTGCTTAGTCAAAGCTCTCATCGCAACGGCAAGCGCAGCCTGGTTTTCAGCGTGTTCCAATCCGTCATCTTCCATCGGAAAATCACATTGTCCATCAAATGCGTATGTCTGAGATTTATACTTTGCTCGATAATAATCGGCAACTTTTCTTTTTGTTATGGCTAAGGTCCATGTCCGAAAGGAAGAACCTCTCCGGAAAGTAGGCATACTTTGCCAGATTGACAGTATTGCTTCCTGTAATATGTCCTTCGCGTCTTCTCGTTGTGCCACGCGGAAAAGGATATAATTATACAGGATTTTCATGTGAACTGTCATAAGCTTTTCAAATGAGGGCAAATCTCCGGATTTTGCACAATCAATCAGCTCTTGTTCAGCACAGCCGCTTATTAAAAATCCAATGGCACCACCCCACTCTGCTGCCTTCATACTGTTAGTCGCACAAATGAGTGAAAAGGTTCGGAAACTGATAATTTTTACTTTGGTACTACAGTCTTAGTTTTATCAAAATTCTATTACGTCATTAAAAAAGCAATCTAATTGTTGTCGTTAGTTCCAACTAAAATATAAAATGGCTTGAAATGCAGTAATTGTTTCTTTTGCTTTTGGTATCTGCAAAAACGAGAGGTTATCAATCAAGGTCTACAGATGTTCTGTTGACGGTTGTGAAAACTGCTCAAGGATCTGTGATATTTTCAGTATTTCTTTTTTTGTTATCTTGTAATTATCCAGCATCCCGGAATGGATCATTTTAATGAACTCCAAAATTTCATACCGGAATCCTTCGCCTTCATACTTATAAAAATACTTCTTTGTTGCCCGTAAGTCCTCATAGCGAACTTCAAAATAGTCGGTCCGCCACCAGGGAGCAGGCACATAGATATATCCTTTCTCGCCCGTAATAATCAAGCTGCCTTCTGTTTTGATTCCCTTGCCTGCCTTAAAGGCACCGAGTGCAGAACGATACCGCACAATGCCGCAGGCCAGATAATTAAACTGATTCTTTTCAAAGTCATACAGTTTACAGCTCTGAAAATCATCTCCAAGGATTTTAATAATCGGCAAAAGTGCAGTCGTACCCCAATCGTAAATACTGCCTTCAAAAGGATTATGAATAATGGTATCCATCGAATCTGGTATCTGGCTGCAGGAAACATCCACGTTTTTTACCGTACCAATCAGGCCGCTCCGGACCAGCAGGAGAAGATGCTCAAAAGCCGGAAAGTAAAGGGTCTTAATCCCTTCAAACAGGACTTTGTTTTTCTCTTCCGCCAGGGCAAACGCCCTCTGACACTCTTGCCCTGATAGGAACATCGGGGTATTGCAGAGGACATGGCAATCTGCCCGCAGACTTCTACAAATCAGGTCATAATGTTGGTTAATCGGTGTATTGATAAAAACGGCATTGGAATCATGAAGTAACTGATCAAGATTATTGTATGGCCGGAGCTGATACTGCTGGCAAAACTGATTTAGCCTGTCCTGTTTACAGTCGAATGCTCCAAAAGCCTGAATACCGCTGACATAAAGGCTTTCTTCCAGAAAACGTCCGGAAGGATCAGAAGTTCCTATGACGCCAATATGGATAATTGGATTTTCGTCTGTCCGGAGTTTTGTACTGCTGATGCCTTCTGTTCTTGGCAGATAAACAACTTTACAATACTGATTAAGATAATCAAATTGTCCTTTCCAGTCTGACCCGACCGTAAAAATATCGGCGCCATATTTTTGGATATCGTCAATTTTTTGTCCTTCATACTCTTCAATAATAATTTTGTCAGCGATTCCTGTGGCTTTTACCGCTTCAATACGCTCCACTACAGACTGGCTGACATTCAATTTCCCGCGGCTTCTGTCAAAGGCGTCAGAGGTTACTCCGACAATCAGGTAATCACCAAGCGCTTTCGCTCGTTTTAAAAGTGCAATATGCCCATAATGAAGCAAATCATAAGTTCCATAGGTGATAACCTTTACCATCTAAAATTCTCCCCTTTGCTGATAATCCGTACCGTACAAGCAGTCCTTTGCAGCCGCTTTTGCAACGCAGAATAATAAATGCTCTTACAGAATTTCCTTCATTTTGTCAATCAAGGTATCATAATCCGAAAGCTGCAAATTGCCAAGGTGGCCAACACGCAGCTCTTTTTCAGCTTGAGCTCCGCCGGACGGTGTAACAACAAGGCCATACTTCTCCGAAAGATACTGATAGATTTGCTTTGCGTTGCCCTTTGGAAATATCAGCGGCGTGCAGCAATTTGAAAGACGGTAACAAGGCATCATAATTCCAAGCTGTCTTGCTTTTGTACGGAAATATACAGCACGTTTATGATGCTGTGCCACCACTGCCCTCATTCCGGATTGATCAATGACATCCAACCGCTGCGCCAGCATACGGACGATGCTGACAGCACTGGTAAACGGCGGCTGACCGCGTTTCTGATTTTCAAAGTAGCCGGCAAGATTTAGGTAAAGCGTATTCGGATGGTTTTTCAGAATTCGCTCTTCCGTAACTCTTGGGCTTGCGGCAACAAGGGAAAGGCCCGGTGCAAGGGCAAGTGCCTTTTGGCTGGCCGTCAGGATAAGGTCGACATTCTGCTGCTGCATATCGAGTGAATCAGCAAGATATGCACTTACCGCATCTACAATTAAATACATTCCGTTTCTGTGACAGAAATCTCCAAGTATACTCAAGTCATAGGACTGGCCTGTACTGGTTTCACAATAATTCACAAGCAGCCCGGTAAAGCCCTGATTCTCAAATGGAGCCAGCATGCCAGCTGTAAACCCCTGCAAAAAGTTCAGATGGATCGTCTGATAGGGAATCCGGTGGATTTCACAGATTTGGGCAAAACGGTGTCCGAAGCTTCCGCCGTCAATAACCAGGATTTTATCTTCCGGGGTAAACACACTGGAAACTGCGGCTTCCATTGCTCCGGTTCCACTCATTGTCAAAGCAGCGAACCTGCTTCCCTGCGGTGCATTGACAGATTTCAGGAATTTACGCTCAATTTCCAGCATCATGTTGCTGAAAGTCTGCGTGCGGAAATATGGATCCTGTTTTCCACCAAGGGCACGGCTTTCCGGATACATTTCAACAGGTCCAACTGTAAATAACTTCATTCTTTTCCCTTCCCTGTAAAAGCTATACCGCCACTAAGAAGCGGCATACCTAGCTTTTTTATAGATTATAGCACAAAATGGATATTAAAGTAGTAAGGTACTCACAAACCGGAAAATCCAGTTATTGTTCCCGTCCTTGCCGTACAAAGTATGCCATAAGGATAACCTGTAAGAAAAACAAAATAGCCATAGAAATCAGGTAACTGAACGATGCACCCATCAGGCCAAAGCGATTAACCAGCGGCTTTACGGAAAAATAGCAGGCAGCGGCCGCCATGCCATTAACAACGAGCTGGATTTTCTGGTGTCTGATGATTGTCAGAACCACATTAAACCATCCAGCGGCCGCCGCAAAAACCCCGCCAATCAGAATTACTATTAGCTCTCTGCGGTAACCCAGCAGCTTTGGAAGCCCATAGAACCAGCTCAGGAATGGAACACCAACCAGCCATCCTACTGTCAAAGTTCCCGCACCCACCAACGCAATCCAGCCAAGGAGGTAAAGAATTTGACGGATAAAGCCTTTCTGATTTCCACTGTTCCAGTCCTTTGCCATTTGAGTTATATAAATCCGGTAAAGAATAAATGTAAACAGGTTGACCACGGCAGCCGGCATAAAAAGAATATTGAAATAAGTCTGCATTTTGGAAGGATAAAATTCATCCAAAGCATATTTTGGGGCTGAAAGGATATAAGACATCAAAAAATTTGTGAGGAAAATCGGCAGGCAGGCATAAGCCAGGTGCGGAATATTTTTCAGCGAAGTGCGGTGCGGTTTTTCAAAGCGGCCAGACCATGGAATCGTCACCAAAAAGATCCAGGCACCCGCATAGGCCGTATAAGCAAGCAGTGAAAGAAGAAAGTTTTTGGTGACAGCCAGAAGAATCCAGAAAAGCAGCGTATCGGAAATAATGCGGAAAGTAAAGCTCTTGCCTGCAAGGTCTAAGCGGTCATTGATTTGCAACAGCCCTTGAAAGACATCCTCATAGGCTTCTATCATCTGGAAAAGACAGCAGAGAAAAACTGTTTGCAATTTTTCTCCCGTATACCCTTTCCAAAGGGTCCAAACGATGGTAAAACAGGCTGCCGCCGAAAAAGTAAGCAAACGAAAAAGGTGATATTCCGAAAAAGTATATTCATGCTGCGTGTCACTGACCTGAAAATTGCGGACTTCAAAGTAGGCAACCGAGCCTATCACTTGGGCAATCGCCAGAGCAAGGGAATAAATGCCGGCTGTGTCTGCCCCGCAAATCCGTGTAATAATTAGTGTCATCAACACAGTATTTGCCGCATTACAGACACTTCCAGACATATTCCAGAAAAAAATGCCCCGGGTCGTAGCTGGTTTCAGAGGCTTCTTGTTCATAAGGTTTTCTGCGCTCCGTTCCTGCTTTTTAACCGCCAGAAAATATGCCGCATTCTACCCCTGTCCTATTCTTTTTCTGCAATCCATTGGCGGGCTTCTGCAAGAGAAGTGCCGCGTTTCCGGGCAATCTCAGCCAAATCATCATACTCAGCCTTTTCACGGTGGATTCCACTGCCGGACACACTTTTTATGTGCAGAAAACCATCCGGAGTGCTTACTGTTCGTTCAGAGCGCTCCAACTCCCTGCGGTTCCATTCCGTCCAGCGGACACCGATCGTCGTAGTATAGCGGAAGAACAGCCGTAGCAGTTCCTCACGCTGTTCTTCCCGGCACAGACAGGAAAGCAACACCCCCGGCCGGCTTTTTTTCATTTGAATTGCCGTTATCCACACATCCAGCGCACCGCCCGCAAAAAGGCGCTCTTCTGCAAAGGCAACTTCTTCCGGCGTCATATCATCCAAATTGCAGCACAATTCGGTTATCCGGTTGTTCTGCTCTCCAGCTTCCCCCAAAAACGCACGGACGCAGTTTGCCGCATCATAATCCCGGTTTCCCATCCCATAGCCAATGCTTCCAATTTCCATAACAGGCATTGGAGTGAATTTCTTGACAAAATATTTTAGCAGCGCAGCACCCGTCGGAGTGCAGAGTTCTCCAGAGACTGTCCCGGCATAAACAGGCATGCCTTTTAAAAGCAGGGCCGTTGCCGGAGCAGGCACCGGAAGAATTCCATGTGCGCACCGCACCTGTCCGCTTCCGACACAGACCGGAGAAGCAAGAACATTTTCCGGAGCCAGTTTGCGGAACAGCAGACTGACACCAACAATATCTGCAACTGCATCCATAGTGCCTACTTCATGGAAATGAATTTCGGAGACCGGTACGCCGTGGACTTTGCTTTCCGCCAAGGCAATAGACTGATATATGGCAAGCGTATCGCTGTGGACTGTATCCGGCAGATTCAAGTTGGAAATCAGATTTTTAATCTCTTCCATACTGGTATGGCAATGATGATTGGCATGGCCGGATTCTTCATTTTTTCCCTCTTCTCTTCCATCTACTGTAACAGAAACATGTGTCCCCTTGATGCCGCATTTTACGGAAGGTTCAGCTTTAAAATGGACGGAGGGAATCCCTAGCATATTCATCTGTGCAATTATTTTTTCCGGTTCCGGAAAAAGTTCCAGAAGCGCTGCCATCAGCATATCGCCTGCCGCACCCATGCTGCAATCCAGATAAAGCGTTTTCATCGTTTCCCTCCCATATGGTTCATCATACTGGCAAGATAACCTGCGCCAAACCCGTTATCAATATTGACAACACTCACACCGCTTGCACAGGAATTCAGCATGGAAAGCAGCGCTGAAAGCCCACCAAAAGACGCACCATAGCCGACGCTTGTCGGGACGGCAATGACCGGGCAGTCTGCAAGGCCGCCGATTACACTTGCCAAAGCGCCTTCCATTCCTGCAACAGCAATAATTACCCGCGCACTCATAATTTCTTTCAGATGAGCAAGAAGCCTTTCCAGGCCGGAAACGCCAACGTCATAAAGGCGGACAACTTTATTCCCCAACGCTTCGGCCGTCAGGGCGGCTTCTTCGCTTACAGGCATATCGCTGGTCCCACCGGATGCAACGAGGATTTTCCCGTCTCCATCCGGCTCCGGCATTTCTCCCGCGACACCGAAGCGGCCTGTCCTAAAATATTGGAGGGGGGCCTGTGCTTCCACATAACTGGCTGCCTCTTCATTCATACGCGTAATCAGGACGGTCTTTTCCCCATGTGCCAGCATCCGTTTAACGATTGATAAAATCTGTTCCGGTGTCTTTCCCGCTCCATAGATAACCTCTGCCGTACCTTGCCGGAGCTCCCGGTGGTGATCGATCTTTGCAAAGCCGATATCTTCAAATGGTTCTTCCCGCAGTTTTAAAACGGCGTCGTCCACTGAAACGGAACCATTGGCAACACGGTTCAGCAGTTCTCTGACTTTATCCTGACGCAATTCTATCTCTCCTTTAAGTCCAACAGGACACCTGAAAAATACGGGGACAAGCGCGAATGAATTTCCTCTCGCAAATGCACAGCACGCTCCAGTTGATCCGCTGGTAGCTGAAGCCGTGCGGCACCATGAAAAAAGCGCACCCGAAAATTTGAAAAGCCAAGCTGAAACAGACTGTTTTCCGCGTCTTCCACATTTTGAAGCAGCTTTTCTGTAATCAGAACACCAGTGGGAAACCGCGTCGCCAGGCAGGCATAAGAGGGTTTATCCCATGTAAAAAGCCCGGCCGCTTGTGAACGACGGCGAACTGCACTCTTATCAAGGCCACATTCCCGAAGCGGCGACCGGACACCAAGCTCTTTTAGGGCACGCATCCCAAGGCGGTCCCCCGCATCATCTGAAGCGTTGGTCCCATCAATTAAAAGTGGATATCCCTCCATCCGGGCCCTTTTTCCCAAAAGGCTGAAAATCGCTTTTTTGCAATAATAACAGCGATCCGGCTGATTTCCCGCAACTTTTGGGCAGGATAAAATATCGCAGTTTATAACGGTAAGAGCCACTCCGAGGTATCCTGCCAGGCGGCGCGCATCTTCCAGCTCAAACTCCGGCTGAAATTGTGTTTTTACGGTACAAGGCAGCACATCAGCACCGGATTTCAACGCGGCATAAAGCAGATAGGAAGAATCCGTGCCACCAGAAACAGCAAGTGTCACACGCGGATTTTTTCGGAAAAAGTCGCAAAGGCTCATCTCAGCCAGCACCTCGCAAGGCAAAAGTAAAAAATCTCTGCTATTATTATCACGCCGGAAGTAAAAATATGCAATGACTTTTTGCAAATTACCCGGCATTGCCTGAGGGAAAGCGGGCATCACATTCTTCCGCGGTATTTCCACTTTGACAAGAATGAGATTCAACGGTATAATATTTGTCGAAATGAGGGGGGTCCCTATGAAAGAAAGTAAATCTTCCGAACTCTGGCTCAAGTGCCTTCTGGGCGCGTTTGGGACGCTTGCTACCTGCGCTTTGCTTTACATTTTTCACATTCCAAATGCGGATGATATTCTGCTGACGCTCGTTGTCCCGATTGCTTTTTTCGGCGGATTCACAGCCGGAGTCCCAAGTGGGCTGGTCGTCATTCTCTATGCTGTTTTCGCCTTTTCCGAACCAAATCAGCCCTTGCACTACACACAGACAAGTACAGTGAAAGTCCTTGTGGTTGCTTCCTGTACGGCAGTCCTTGTCATTCTGCTGGGTATTCTAAAAATGCATTGTGAACGTATCAGAGAGAATCTTCTTAAGTCGGAGAAAGAAGTGGAAACCTTAAAAGTGCAGGATCCACTTACCGGGCTTCCAAACCGCAGCGCACTCGAAAGGGTTCTCCATCAGGAATCCGACGCAGCAGCACATACGGAATTCCCTCTCTCCTTTGCACTGATTGATTTGGACTACTTTAAGCAGTACAACAATGCAAATGGGCGCACCGCCGGGGATAACTGCCTGAAACGTGTTGCAGAGGCTATCAACAAGGAAATTCAGGGAGCCGGTTTCTTTGCAGCACGGTTTGGCGGTGAGGAATTTGCCGTTGTTATGCCAAACACGGATACAGGTGAAGCACAGGCTCTTTGCCGAAAAATCAAGGACAGCATTGAAGCACTGCAAATCCCGCACAGCGGCTCAGCAGCATCTTCCGTCGTCACTGTCAGCATTGGCATTGCAACAGCCGCACCAAAGAGGCGCGTTGTTGAAAACAGCTTTGTCTGCGAGGCAGATAAAGCACTTTCCTGTGCTAAGGACAATGGACGTAACCGTGTAGAAATTTATTCTGAATCTTCCGCTCCAGCAGCAAAGAGTTGACTGCATTTCCATGAAGGATCCGCATCATAACGGCAGCCTTTAGATACTTGAATTGTCAAAGATAAAGCACTAAAAAGCGCTGTGGAAGAAACAGTTCCACAGCGCTTTTTATATAAGATATTATTTTGGAAACACTGAGCCGAATTTCAGTTTTGCCGCTTCTGTAATCAGCTTAATAAGCCTGTCGTCGCCAAGGCGTTCGCTGTTCAAGCAAAGATCAAAGTTTGTCTGATCATTCCAATCACGCCCTGTGTAATAACGGTAAAAATCCGCACGGTAACGGTCTATCTTTTCGATTGTGCTTTCGGCTTCCTTTTCCGGGCATCCCAGCAGTTCCATAATCGTTTTCACACAGAACGGATGCGGTGCCTGTACACTGACACTTAGAACATTCGGCTCATCTTTCAGAATAAAATCCGCAGCACGGCCAATTACAACAAATGATTCTTTTTCCATCAACCGCTTCAGCGTCTGAGCCTGAAAATTGAATAAATTTCGATCGGAAATAAAGCCATTTTGCTCTGGCCGCAAGACATTGCCGACATGGCTCTTGCGGCTGTTTTTAAAAAGGAACGGCGGCATTTTTACCCGCTCATCCGCCTCACAAAAAAGGGCTTCATTAATCCCGCTTTCCATAGAGGCAAGCTGAAGCAGCTCACGGTCTACAAAATCAATATTCAGGAGATCCGCCAGTCTTCTGCCAATTCGGCGTCCGCCGCTTCCATAGCCGCGCGCTATCGTAATTACATAATTCATGAGTCATACTTCCTCCTTCCGGTTTTTCGCCGTCTCAAAGGGAGGGACAGCGTCTCAGCTCTCAGTATATGTATTCCGTGAAAATTGTCAATATCCGGGAATCTGTTTTCTTAAGATTCCTGGGAATGTTTTATTGACATCTTTTTTTCTGTGCCGTTTTTCAGGCGCACAATATTAGCGCGGTGCTTCCAAATCAGGATAACAGCAAACCCTAGTGCAATGGCTGTTGTAATCCAGAGATAGGAAATCGGAAGCACACCGAACTGGGAAACCTTTGAATGATAATCCAAGTAGGAAAAAATAAACGTTGAAACTGGAAATGATGCAGCGGCCAAAATGGAGGAAAGCGAGACAATCCTACTAAGAATCATTGTCACAGCCCAAACGGAAATTGCCACAACAAAAATACGCCAGTCCAGCACCAGCATCAGTGCAGAGGTAGAAAGGATGCCTTTTCCACCTCGGAATCCAAAGTAAATCGGATACAAATGCCCCAGAATGCAGGCAAATCCCGCAAGGAAAGCGCCATACTGCGTATAATAGGCCGGAAGATGGTTTGCAGTGCAGACCGCCTGGAAAATTGCACGCCCAATCATGGCCGAGCCTGCACATTTTGCAAAATCGCAGATTGTTGTAAACGTGGCGGCTTTCGCTCCGACGGAACGCAGGACATTTGCCATACCGGCATTGCCGCTTCCCATACTCCGAATATCTGCATGGTGGCCAAACGCCTTGGTAAAAATGATGGAAAAACTGATACTGCCTAAAAGGTAAGAAATTACAGCGGTCAAAAGGGCCGGCAACGCAAAAATTTTCAAGGTCTCTGGCATTGTTTTCTATCCTCCAAATTTTTCTCCGCGCTCGCGCACAACACAATGGATTGGTGTTCCGGTAAGTCCAAAAGTTTCGCGGATGATATTTTCCAAATACCGCTGGTAGGAAAAATGGAACAGTTCTTTGGAATTCACAAAGAAAACAAAGGTAGGCGGCTTAACAGAAGCCTGAGTCATATAATATATTTTCAGTCTTCTGCCCTTGTCTGTCGGAGGCTGCACTCGTGAAGTCGCCTGAGCAAGAGTATCATTCAGCAGACCGGTTGAGATGTGTTTTTTATTAGCTTGGGCTGCATTGTTAATTGCTTCAAATAATTGGTCAATGCGCTGGCCTGTTTTCGCAGAGATAAAGATTATATCTGCATATGACATAAAGGAAAAATCATTTTGCAGGCGTTTCCGGTAGAGTTCAAGTGTGTTGCCGTTCTTTTCTACAGCATCCCATTTATTTACGGCAATTACGCAGCCCTTTCCGGCTTCATGCGCAAGGCCGGCAACTTTAGAATCCTGCTCCGTAAAGCCAACCGTTCCATCCAGCACAATCACACAAACATCGCTGCGCTCTACCGCCATCTGAGCACGCATCATGCTGTAGCGTTCAATAGCGCCGTCCACACGGCTTTTGCGCCGCAGACCTGCCGTATCAATTAAAATGAAACGGCCAAAGCGGTTTGATACCGTAATATCAACCGCATCCCTCGTTGTTCCAGCCTGACTGGAAACAATGCAGCGCTCTTCACCGCAGATATAATTGGCAAGTGACGATTTTCCAACATTCGGCTTTCCGATGATAGCGACGCGGACCGGCTCATCTCCTGTGTTTTCTTCTTCTTCGGGTGGAAACAGCTTAACCGCAGCATCCAAAAGATCCCCTGTACCATGCCCGTGAATGGATGATACCTGAATAGGATCCCCAAGGCCCAGACTGTAAAATTCGTAAAATTCCGCAGGCGGTTTACCGACAGAATCGCATTTGTTCACACAGAGAAGGACAGGCTTTCCGCTCTTCCGAAGCATGGAGGCAATCTCACTGTCCTCGGCAGTTACCCCGGAATGGATATCTGTCACAAGGACAATAACATCCGCCGACTCAATTGCGAGTTCCGCCTGAGCCCTGATATGGGCAAGGACTTCATCTCCGGAGCGGAGCTCAATTCCTCCGGTATCTACCACAGAAAAAGCACGCCCATTCCATTCGCAGTCACCATAAAGCCTGTCGCGTGTAACGCCTGGCGTATCATCAACAATAGATGCGCGCCGGCCAATCAATTTATTAAACAGGGTAGACTTTCCAACATTCGGCCTGCCCACAATTGCGACAACCGGTTTTGCCATCTGTACCACTTCCCCTTCTGATTCTTCCCGCTTTCTGACAAAACAGCCCTGTCTGCAACTGGAAAGTTTCAACTTAAATTATCTCATGATTTCCCGCATCCGTCAAGAAAAGGCGGCTGTTTTACAAAAAAAGAGAAGGATTCTCATCCTTCTCTCCAATCGCCAAAGACTTTTCAGGCTTCTTTTTTAATAACTTCCCTGCCATTGTAGTAACCGCAGTTACTGCAAACCTTATGTGGGGCAGTAAGCTCACCGCATTTAGGGCATTTTACCAGAGCTGGTGCTTTCAGCTTCCAGACATTGGAACGCCTTTTATTCTGTCTTGCACTTGACTGTTTTCTTTTCGGTACCGCCATATTCAGCACCTCCTTACAAATCCAGGATTAGAGATAAAAATAACGGAATTGTTACTGAAGCAGATTTTTCAGCACAGGAAGCTGCGCCGAATCATCCTGATACCCACACCCACATGGGCCATCATTCAGGTTTTTACCACACACTGGACAAATTCCTTTACAATCCTCCCGGCAAAGAAACTTTGTCGGCAACTCAAGCAAAATATCTTCCCTCATCAGCTCGTCCAAATCAAGTTTTCCGTCGTGAACCTCAATCAGCTGGTCATCATCTTCATTTTCCAGTTTACGGACAAGAGTATGGGAAAACGAATAAACGAAGTGCCTGCTAATCTGCCGCGTACAGCGGTCACAGGGAATTGAAAAATTGAAAGACACCTGAGCTTTCAGCTCGGCAAATCCCTCCAGCCCTTTTATGGTGCCCAATACCTTTACTGGTGAAACGAACGGATGAGCACTATCTACTTCCGTAGAAGAAAGATCAATACTGTAATCAAAAGGGACAATTTTATTTTGCTGAGTAAATACTTTCTTTAAATCTAGAACCATACCACACCTCAGCACTACAGTCTGTTATTATACGTTACATCTGCTCTTTTGTCAAGAGTGGCATTTGGAAAAAGAAAAACCACCAGGCGCGGCTATGCTATCCTAACTGCCCAGCAATGGAAAAAATCAGATAGCTTTGGAAATTGCCTTAATCTCGTCTGGAAGTTCTGAGGGATCTGCCGAAATTAAAAGAGTAATTTTCGTGTTTGCCAATACGGAAAGCCTGCTCATCTTTTTCAGGAAAGCTGTTAGAACCGGGATATCATGGCCGATAATTTTCATAGTGGAATCAACGAAGATATCCGTAATATCATAGTTCGCAGCGCAGACGCCACAGAGAAATCCTCCCAGTGCATCCGCCCCTTCAATCCCATAGGAATCAATATCAATCAGGCGAGCATCATGCGAGATATCATAAGTAAGGTGGTTCCCCTTTTCAATGACAACGACATTTCCCGAAGATTTACTTGCCTCTTCGTTTGCATGTTCAATGAGGCGCTTTGTTTTTCCTGATCCCTTTTTGCCGATAATGAGGTTTATCATGCTGATCTCCTCCTGTAAGTTATAATAATTCCGCCCGCAGGCGTCAGTCCTACCGTCATTACTTTCCAAGACGTGCTTCCAAAGCGGCCTTTTCCCCCTCATATCCCGGTTTACCGAGAAGGGCAAACATGTTTTTCTTATAGCTTTCCACTCCAGGCTGATTAAATGGGTTAACCCCCATCAGATAGCCGGAAACAGCGCATGCTCTCTCGAAGAAATAAATCAGTTCACCGAGAGATTTCTCTGAAAAATCAGGGACATGAATAACAGTATTCGGTACGCCGCCATCCGTATGGGCAAGAACGGTTCCCTCAAACGCCTTTTTATTGACAAAAGCCATTGTCTTCCCGGCAAGAAAGTTCAGGCCGTCTGCATTATCGGTATCACTCCCGATTGTAAGCTCTTTAACGGGCTTATCAAACAAAACGGTCGTTTCTATCAGGCTGCGCCTGCCCTGCTGGATATACTGACCCATTGAATGCAGGTCGGTTGAGAAAATGCAGGAAGCCGGGAAAAGCCCTTTATTATTTTTACCTTCGCTTTCACCGAAAAGCTGCTTCCACCATTCACACATCATCTGGAACCGGGGTTCATAACTGACGAGGATTTCAATTTCCTTGCCCTTGCGGTAAAGGATATTGCGGATTGCTGCATAGCGGTAACAGTCATTTTTCTCAAGCTCCGGGTTGCTGAATTCCTTTTCAGCAGTTGCTGCGCCTTCCATTAAAGCATTGATATCGGCACCTGCCACAGCAATCGGCAGCAGACCGACAGCCGTAAGGACGGAGTAGCGGCCGCCCACATCATCCGGAACCACAAATGTCTCATAGCCCTCACGTGTTGCAAGGGCCTTAAGTGTGCCGCGGGCCTTGTCCGTTGTGCAGTAAATACGCTTTGCAGCGCCGGCTCTGCCATATTTTTTCTCAAGGAAGTTACGGAACACGCGGAACGCAATGGATGGTTCCATCGTTGTGCCGGATTTAGAAATCACATTGACGGAAACATCCCTGTCACCGCAGATTTCCAAGACATCCGCAAGGGTTGTAGAGCTGATGCTGTTGCCGACAAAATAGATTTCCGGTGTCTCCTTTTTCAAGGCATTATAGTTCTGAGAACAAGCAAATTCGATCGCCGCTCTTGCACCGAGATAAGAGCCGCCAATCCCAATGACAATGAACACCTTGGAATCAGAGCGTATTTTCCTCGCGGCAGCCTGAATACGGGAAAATTCCGCTTTGTCGTAATTTTCCGGGAGAGAAACCCACCCAAGGAAGTCGTTTCCAAGGCCGGTTCCAGACATAAGCGTATCATGGGCAAGACGCACTTGCGGCGCCATGGCAGCAAATTCGTCCTCGCCGATAAAATCGGAAAGATACTTGGTATCGAGCCGAATTGACATAATGATTTCCTCCTGATTGCTGATTTGTAAAACCAAGTCTATTGTACCGTATTGGGACATGCTTTTCAAGGAGGAAGCTCATTTTTCTTTTGCCAGACAAATCCTGTGGGACTCAGGCGGCCATCACAAGGCGGCGGAAAAGGAGCAGAAATACCGACTGGAATGTAATTTTCTCAACAGAATTTTTTGCACGAATCGGGTATTCCTGCAAGGTTTTCCCGTCCAACACGCAGGCTACCTTCCCTAGCACCTGGCCTTTTTTTACAGGTGCCGTTGGCACCGGCTGCATATTGATCTGGTATTTTACTGCCCCCGTCTTTCCTTTCGGCACAAGGATACTTTCGGCAGAGTCCACTTCCGTCTGCACAGACGGTTGCATACCGTTTTTGATTTCAACATTCTGAAAAGCTTTTTGTGGAATTGCAGGCTGGGCCACAGACCAGTTTGCAAATCCATAATCCAGCAGGGACGCGGCACTGGAAAAGCGCGTTTTTGTGTCCTGGCAACCCAAAACGACAGAAATCAGGCTGACTCCGCCACGCTGCGCCGTTGCCACCATACAGCTTCCCGCTTTCCCCGTCGTCCCTGTTTTCAGGCCTGTAATGTTTTTATAGGTTTTCAGCATCTTATTTGTATTGGTAAGCTGGGTTTTGCCGTCGCGCAGATAATCCATCCAGACTTTCGTATAATTATAAATCTTCGGATGCTTAATTAGTTCACGCGACATCAGCGCTACATCATGTGCCGAAGTGACATGACCATCCTCATCAAGCCCGTAGCAGTTTTTGAATGTAGTATCGTTCATGCCAAGGAGCTTTGCCTTCTGATTCATTTGCGCAACAAATTCCTCTTCGCTGCCCGCAACATATTCCCCAAGGGCTACGGCACAGTCGTTTGCACTCGCAATCACGGTTGCTTTCAGAAGATCATCAACCGACATCACTTCACCCGGTTTGAGCCAGATTTGGGAACCGCCCATGGACGCAGCATGTTCACTGACCGAAACTTTGTCCGTCAGACTGATTTTTCCCGAATCCAGCGCTTCCATAACGAGCAGCAGCGTCATCACTTTTGTAATGGATGCGCAGGCACGTTTTTCGTGCGGGTCCTTTTCAAAAAGAATTTTGCCTGTCTGAGCCTCCATCAGTGCAGCAGAGGGAGCCTTAACCTCATCTGCGGAAAGGGCGGCAGCGCCCATTGGGACACAGGAAACTACAATGGCGGCCGCAAGCAGGCAAGCCGACAGCTTTTTGAACCTCATATCCGGCACCTCCAGTTTCATATTTAATAATTATGCCGGTCGGCACGGTTCTATCCATAAACGCCTTGACAATCTTCTCCGTCACAGATATGATTTTGTTCAAATAACTTTCTCGGAGGATGCTCATGGATTACATTTCTCTCTGCGGCATTGCAGTCGGCCTCGCTATGGACGCTTTCGCAGTCAGCATCACAAACGGGGCCGTCACAAAGCGCGTAACACCCCGTTTTGCGTTCCGGATTGCATTCTGCTTCGGCCTCTTCCAGTGCCTCATGCCAATGGCCGGATGGCTCATCGGCAAAGCGGGTGAAGCAATTATCAACTCCGTTGCCCACTGGGTTGCACTGATTCTCCTTTCTTATATTGGAATCAGCATGATTGCAGAATCACGGAAAAAGAAAAAAGAGAATCTTCCGCCGGTTCGCCAGAAAGACATTCCGACAAAAACATTGCTGACACTGGCCGTTGCCACGAGTATTGACGCGCTTGCAACCGGTGTGATTCTTCCCTCCGCCGTCGGCGCATCGACACCTTGCCGAATGGTTATCTCTGTTGTACTGATTGGTCTGATTACATTTGTAATCTGCTTTGCAGGTATCTACATCGGCAAAAAATTTGGCTCCATTCTTGCCGGACGTGCTGAGGTTGTCGGCGGATGTGTGCTGATTGTGATTGGCCTACGGATTTTTCTTGAGCATTATTTCCCAATATAAAATGCCGGAGGCAATTCAGTTTGCCTCCGGCATTTTATGCTTTTTCAATTTGGAACTGAACTATATCTCAATCTCAGAAAAATTTCATTTTACTTTCTTGCGAGAAATTCCTTAACAACTTTTTCAATATGGGACGCACACAGGCCAAACTCTTCCAGCAAATCAAGTGCAGGCCCGGAATGGCCAAACACGTCATTCACGCCGATTTTTACCACAGGAGTGGGACACTCTTCACAGAGGACGCTACAGACAGCGTCACCTAAGCCCCCAATCACATTGTGCTCTTCAACAGTCACAACCTTACCCGTTTCGCGCGCAGCTTTTACAATCAGCTCACGGTCGAGCGGCTTCAGAGTATGAATATTGATAAGCCGTGCGTCAATCCCCTGCTTTTCCAAGTCCTTGACTGCTTCCAAGGCACGGGACACCATCAGGCCTGTTGCTATGACCGTGATGTCTTTGCCGTCGCGCAGGGTAATACCCTTGCCAATCTCAAAATGATAGTCATCATTATTGTTGAAGCTTTCAACGGCAAGACGGCCAAGGCGGATATAAACAGGGCCCTGATAGGCCGCAGCTGCTCTGACGGCTGCCTGCATCTCATAGTGGTCTGCCGGATTCAGCACCACCATACCCGGAATCGTACGCATCAGCGCAAGGTCTTCCAGACACTGATGAGTTGCCCCATCTTCCCCGACGGAGATGCCGGCATGAGAACCGCCAATTTTTACATTAAGATGCGGATAACCAACAGAATTGCGCACCTGTTCAAATGCACGACCAGCAGAAAACATGGCAAATGAATTCGCAAATGGTATTTTACCGGAGGCTGCAAGGCCTGCCGCTACACCAATCATATTACATTCGGCAATGCCGCAGTCAATAAAGCGATCTGGAAATTTTCTTCTGAAAAAAATAGTTTTGGTTGCTTCCGCAAGGTCTGCATCAAGGACAACCAGATTCGGATATTTGTCACCAAGCTCCGTAAGCGCAAGGCCATAACTTTCACGGGTTGCCTTTTTCACCATTTCAGCCATTTATTCCGCCTCCAGTCTGGCCAGCTCTGCGGTCAGTTCACTTTTTGCAATCTCATACTGCTCATCGTTTGGAGCTTTCCCATGCCAACCGACAGCATTCTCCATATAGGAAACCCCCTTGCCTTTGACAGTTTTTGCAATTATGGCACTAGGCTTGTCCTTAACGGTCTTCGCATGGGCAAAAGCTTTCTCTATAGCATCAAATTTGTGGCCGTCGATTGTCTGAACATCAAAGCCAAATGCACGGTACTTTTCGTCAATCGGTTCCGGACCGGCAATCTCTTCAATGGTACCGTCAATCTGTAAGCCATTCCAGTCGACAATCAGGCAGAGATTGTCCAGTTTATGGTGCGCTGCAAACATGGCAGCCTCCCATACTTCCCCTTCATCAATCTCGCCGTCACCGAGCATACTGTAAACGCGGTAGGCCTTACCGTCCATTTTGCCCGCAAGGGCAATCCCGCAGGCAGCGGAAACGCCCTGGCCCAAAGAGCCAGTGCTCATGTCAATACCTGGAGTCTCCTTCATGTTTGGATGCCCCTGGAGAAGCGCACCAATATGGCGGAACTTTCTCAGCTCATCCCACGCAAAATATCCCTTAAGTGCCAGCGCGGCATAAAGGGCTGGGCAGCTATGTCCTTTGGAAAGCACAAACCGGTCGCGGTCTGCATTTTTAGGATCTGAAGGATTCACATGCATTTCCTTAAAGTAAAGATATGCTATGATATCCGCAGCGGAAAGCGCACCGCCCGGATGGCCGGATTTTGCACTCCAGACGCTCTCCACAGCGCCTAAACGAATTTTGCACGCTGCAATTTGCAGCGCTTTTTCTTCTGATTTTTCCATTCTAGCCTCCTGAATCGTTTCGGATTTGAAAGCTCCTATTCCCCGTTATTATAGAATATTTTGCTGTATGATTCAAGTTTTCGGCAAAAGTCAGCCTTCTTCCGCAAAGCAAAAGGTTCAGCTTTCGCCCATGCCAGCAAGCGAGCTGGGGTATGCTTTTCTGTAAAGGAAACTTTAACTCCCCCCAGCGAGTCTATAAACGTTTTTCAGCACGCTGGTCGGGAATTCACGGGATTCAGATTCGTAAAAGGGCCTAGAAATGTAAAACTCATCGGTTTCCGGCAGGCAGAGACGGAAAACACTACTTTGTCCGCACTGCCAATCACAGCGGCGATGCCTGGGGCAACCGAGGGTTTTTCGTTGATTACAAGTTTCAATTTTTTCTCTTTTCATGCGGACATAAAAAAAGAACAACCAATTTTTCAATTACCCCTACACAGTAGCAGTGATTTACTTTGAGCTGCTGACAGTCCAAATTTATGTAATGCTCATAGCCTTATGAAACGTGCATGAAAATTGTTTCTATTTTATCTGGATTCCATGGAGCTGGTTTTTGATCAACTTTTACAAATCCATATTTTTCATAAAGATTAACATGATCACTCACAAGATATACCCTGTCAAAGCCCTGCTCTTTTGCATATCTCAACGCAAAATTAATTAATTTTTCACTTAGGCGTTTCCCACGATATTGTTCCCCTACAAATATATAACCAATATACGGTGTATAGGGGACATCAGGGATACAGTCTTTTTTAGCAAATGTGCAACATCCAACGATACTATCATCAACCAAAGCGACAAAGACCCGTTCCCAATCGCAAAAATCATTCGCCCGCATTTGCTTCGCAAGGCTTTTCCCAGCATTCCAAGAACAGGCATCAGCATATTCAGTGAGTTTTTCCCACAAATCACTTCCAAATACCACCGGTAGTAAAACAATTTTGTCGTTCATATTCTCTCTCTCCTAGTTTACGGAGAGCTAAAGTATAGTCACTCTCCGTGAGATTGGATTATCCATAATGTTTTTCATAAAACATCATCACCTTTTGTAAAGAATATTTATATAACCACACGTTATGTGTGGTTATCATTGCCAAAATACTATGGAAATTATTTTTCAGCGGTTGTCATTTTGGGTTATAACTTTCATTTTGTCCCACTCAATTCCCCATAATCCGCGTTCTTGCGAAATATGCAGTATATCACCAACGGACGCTTGATAGTAAGTCTGCATATCAACACTTACATGATTACCGTCTGGATGATCTCCCCACGGGGACAATATCAGATAATGTGTCGTCGACCGATAAGTATGACTCATATATTTGTTCTCAATCGCGGCTTCATATTGAGCAATTGTTTCTGTTGTTACCATACCGTTGGTCGTCAGGACACCGGAATATAAAAAGGCAAAAATAAAAAGCATCAACCCCAAAGCCACTGTTTTACTGCGGAGACGTTTGAAGCGAAGCAGGCAGAAAGTAACGCATCCTACTGTTAAAAAGAAAAGCGCCAGACATACGGTCCATATGTGTACAACATGCACCGCAATCATCACCTTTAAGCTAAGGAATAAAGGTGGAAGCAATATTGCACTGAAGAAAGACGAATTAGCTTTGAAGCTGTTGCGGGTTTTGCTGTGAAAAAAGCCTCGATATTTCCACTGCGCAAGAAGTGCGGCAACCGGTAGGAAAATGTTCATAATGGCCCCGCCCGTCATCGAATACGGCAGGAAAAACACCCATATGGCAGCAATGGCCGTCAGTGCGTTGAAAACGCGTCCAAGCCAAACCACTTTCTTTGTATTTTCCCGATTCCTTTTTCTATTTGACGGTGCAAGGAAGTTCCTCGGTTCGGCGTTGTCCAGCAGTGTGAAACGGTTGTAGCCGTTTTTTTGCAGTTTTTCGGTCAGCAGAGAAGGTAAGGTCTGAGCGCAAAGAATAAAACGACGTGTCTGATTTTCCTCTTTGAATTGGACTGTTCCATAATTATCCCAAGAGGCCGTCCATGGGTCCCGTTTTGTCTCCATATGAATTTCACGGATGGAATCCATGGGCAATTTGAAACTGCTCTTTTCTTTTAACAATCTGTTTTCCGGCATACCACTCCGATAGCGGTTTTCTTCTTCCGTTGTGGCATAAAATTTGTGGTTAAGTTTGCAAAAGTAGAAAAAGCCGTCCTGCATGACGAGCGCATACAAAATGTTTGGAAGAAAAATACGCGCCTGTATCAGCAAAACGGGCTTTTCCTTAATTTGCCGTTGAGACATCATGATCCTTCTTTACGTATCTTTTTTTCATAATACTCCCGTTTAACAAAAGATACAACTATAACGTTTATGCTGTTTTTTCAAAGATAAGGCAAAAAATAACGGGGCATTCCATAAGTAGAAACGTCCCGACATGATATGCAGATATTTGAAATATCATCCATACGACAAGAATATATGAGGGGTTAAAGCAGGCTCAAAAGCGACATGACGAACTGGATATGCTTGTCAAGAAGCTGTTTGAATTCTGTAATATGGACAAGCTGCCGGACAGGCAGTCCTGAACACTTGCTTGCCGAAATGAATTATCTCCCGACCAACCTGAAAAGAAGTGTAAGCATCTGGAGAGGAATAACCGGGATCGGGAAACCAGTCGGGAATATATGCGTCGGTTCTGGAAGAAGCAATAGGATGAGGAAACTACGGTAAATTTCTAGTAGTAAACAAATATAATAAAAGAGTAGGTCAGTATTTACGTCAAACTGCCTTGCTCTTTTGTTAAAGTTATATCCAAGATCTAACGGCTTGATATTTGTTAATCAAAGCCTACTATTTAAAGGATTTTATTGTTGCCGCTGACCATAAGGGAACATTTTTTCAACCGCCTTCCTATTGGAACTGTCAACATAAGCCGCTGAATGTAATCTGCGCTTCTGTTTTTTACTTTTGCTTTCCGCATTATGAAGAATATTTGAATGTGCTTTTTTTATTTTCCCATTTTTCGTTCTCTTCACTCTTTTTTTAAGGCCACTATGGGTTTTCATCTTTGGCATTGTTTTGCATTTCTTTCTCGGACAAAAGCAGTTTGACATTTGATGATTAGTATGATTTCATTTTGCAGTTTACCATTTCTCAAGTCAAATCCATCGGTGCTTCGTATGAAACCACTGGCTATCATCCGTTCCAATGCACTTTTTGACAGATTCAGCTTTTTCGCGGCAAAGAATATGAGGAAACCCTTTTACAGATTTCCTCATACATGGTGAACCTGAAGAGATTTGCGGCACGAACGGAGCGTCCGGGAATCTGGTGCTTATCGCCAAATTTGGTTTGGCATGGGCGAACGCAAAAGCCGTTTTCCAAGAACTGACACTGAATTTTGAAATCGGAAGTTAAACCGGTATGATCCATCAGATGCCCGCAGTTTCAAACAGTTTACATATTTTTTTGAAACGGACATCGGTGCGCAAAGAATCATATTTTTGATCCGATAGTATGGTGCTCATCCGCAGTCTTTGAAAATTACCTGTAGTGACGGACTCAGCTTCAATGCCGTTTGCAAGCAGCGACGTCGGTTTGCTGCTTTGCGGCATGCGGATGCTTTTCAGTGCATTGTCCGCCGCCGACTTGAGGAATCCGATTGCCGCATCCTGATTCCCTTGCTTCAAAGCAATATCCGCTGCTTCCATCAATGCCGATATCTTGCACCGCAGGACAGCCGGAACATCGTTGTTTTCGAGAAGAATGTCTGCTGTTTCACAGCATTTCTTCAGAACGGTTATTTTCTCTTCAGGAGAATAATATCCGGTATCCGTCATGGCCAACACCTGTTGGAAAAGCGAAACGATAATTGCAACCACGGCCTGCTGCCCAACGCTGATTCTTTCCTGCCCTTTCAGAAATAGCACCAGTGCATTTTCCTGTGTCTTGTAGATTGTCGGAAGCTGCCGTGCCCGTTTGATTGCTTTTTCAGTATCGCCGCTTTTCCAGTAGGAATGACAGATATTGAAAAGGACAGCGTTCCGGATTTCTGTATCCGGGCAGTGCTCAATAATCCGTTCCGAAAGTTCAATGGCTTCCGCCCTATTCCTTGCGGTTTCTTCCGGAGTGGTTTTACATTTTTCGAGCGATGTCACAAGCTGAACCATACAAAGATAATCGTTCGGGTATGCCTTGAGCGTCTCTCGCATCAGCAGGATATTTTCTGCATTTTTTCCATTCGCATTGTTTTCTTTCCATTGCGTGTGAATTTTATTGAGGCGTTCTTCACTTCTAATTTCATCCATTCCGACAAGCTCGTCAATCGTGACATTGTAAAAATTTGCCAGTACGGGGAGAAATGTGATGTCCGGATAGCCGTCGCCGCGTTCCCATTTGCTGATTGCCTGAAAAGATATGCCGAGAAAGCCTGCAAGCTCATCTTGAGTCAGATCTCTTTCCTTGCGAAGCCGTTTTAAATTGCCCGCGATATTAATATTCATGTTTACCCCCACTTTCAAGGATAAACAGCACTGTTTTCCTTCTTATCATAACTGTCATGCAGTATAAATTCAATAAACGCCTTTTTGAAACTGCTTCCACGAACCGTAGAGCATTATGGGTTTATTTTAAAAGTCCGTTCATATAGGGCGGCTTTTTTATGCCTATTTTTGATTTGAAGGGAGCGGTACAAAATGGCGGTTTTTCGTGTGGAAAGGATGCGGGATTACAAAGGAAAAGAAGCGGCTGGCAGAGGCCAAAAAACGGTATGATGAACTGAAAAACTGTTGTGTCAAATCTATGCGGATAAAGTCCTCGGTAAGCTGCCAAAATCGCGTTTCATCAAAGACAGGACCGCAGAAATTTGCTTCTGCTACTAATTGAATTAGCAGTTAATAAAATTAAAAAAGCTACATTCACTTATCAACATAGTTTTTTCTGAATCTTGTCGGCGAAACATGATAATATTTTCGAAATAACCGGCTGTAATAGTTTACAGAGTCAAAACCGCATTTTAGGGCGATTTCCGTAACGGTTAAGTCGCCTTTTTTAAGGCAATCCGTCGATTTTTCCAGTCTGAACTCATTCAGGTAATCCGTCATGGTTTTTCCGGTGATTTGTTTGAAAATCCGGCAGAAGTAATAGACCGTTATATTCGCGGTTTCCGCGAGTTCACTGACCGATATTTTTTCCGTATAATGCGCACCGATATATTGCAAAACCGTATCAAATCGCTTTAGACTATTTATCTTTGTGGTAAATTCCTTGGGAGACAAAATTTTATCGACATGTCCCCGCAGGAGCAGGACAATCAGCCGGAAAATTAAGGACTTTACCGCAAGCTCATAGCCTAAATTTTTCGAGTCATATTCCTTAATGATTTCAGAAACGCATCCTGAAACCTGCCCGTCATTGTGGATCAGGTTATGAAAGGTGATACGGTTCTGCGACAGAGGCACAAGATATTTTGTCTGGCACAAATCCACTTGGCTGCTGAAAAGAAACGGAAGATTCACTCGAATTATGTAAAGCTTCAGATCGTCCGAAAGGCATTCGAGATAATGAAGCTCATTGCTGTTGATAACGGCAATGTCCCCGGCCGATGCCTGAAACCGGTGTTTTCCGCATTCCAGAAAGGCATTGCCGGAAAGGATGACATACAGTTGCAAATGCTCGTGCCAGTGTTTGCGCAATACCATTCCCATGCGCAGATTGGATTTTAGTATAATATCCACACCGAAATGGACATTCGGCATTTCTCTGTAAAAATAATTTCGGTCAATCTTCATAAAAGCGGCCTCATGACAATATCGTGCTAAAATTCAGCAATACAGTTGTCGCACAGTTCCTCTTTTATCTTTATTATAATGGGTGCAAAGAAATCTGTAAACCGCAAAATTGTAAAAATTGGATTTGAAAGAAGCATAAAAGGTCATGCAGAATATGTCCGCGGATTTTAATCAAAGAAAAGGTGTCATCCTTTTCATTGTAGTGGCCATGTCGATTTTGGAAACGCTGGATGCAAGCATTGTCAATATTGCTTTGCCGGTGATGTCGAAAAGCCTATCTGTCCCTCTTTCCTCCATTGAGTGGGTCGTTGCAAGTTATATCATGATTATCTGTTCCACTTTGCTGTTTTTCGGAAGACTGGGGGATATCGTCGGAAAATCAAAGGTGTTTAATTACGGGACGCTTGTATTCATCGTTGGTACGCTGCTGTGCGGCATTTGCAATTCATTTATCCCGCTCATTGTCTGCCGATTTATTGAGGGAATCGGGGCATCTGCATCTATGGCCAATAATCAGGGAATTATCACGCAATTATATCCGCGTGAAGGCAGAGGCAAGGCACTTGGGATACTGGCCGCGGCCGTAGCATTGGGAACCATGGCCGGAGCACCGCTCGGCGGCTTCGTCGTTTCCGTGCTGAGCTGGAATTTCATTTTCTATGTCAATGTACCAATCGGCGCGGTGATTTTTGTCATGGGCTTAAAATATCTTCCCAGAGATAAAAAGGTCTCGGATCAGCATATCGACAAGGCTGGTTCCATTCTTCAGTTTTTGGGGACCATGCTTCTGTTCGGCGCATTGATCCAGGCGCAGAAAGCAGGGTTTTCCAGTCCGACTATATTGGGTACCATTTTGCTCGCCGTTATTCTGATCGTTTTGTTTATCGGCCTGCAAAAGAAGAGCAAGCAGCCGCTCCTGGATCTCAGCCTTTTTAAAAACAGGCTTTTCTCGCTAAGCCTTATCTGTGCGATAATCTCGTTCGTGTGCATCGCAGCCAATACGTTTCTGTTTCCGTTCTATCTTCAGGATACACTCAAGATTTCCCCTTCCAATGCAGGATTGTTAATGATGATTTCCCCCATCGTCATTGCGGTTCTTTCCGCATTTTGCGGGACTCTGGCGGATAAAATCGGCTCGGAAATCCTGACGGTAATCGGCCTGCTGATTATGGCCGTGAATTTTCTGCTGATGTCTTACCTCAACATTCATTCAACGGCCTTGACCTGTGCAATACTTCTGGTGATTAGGGCCGTCGGCCAGTCTTGCTTCCAGCCTGCCAACAATTCGCTCATCATGTCTGCCTGCCCCAAAGACAAGCTGGGCATCGGCGGAAGCGTAAATTCTCTGGTGCGCAACTTTGGACAGTATTTAGGGATCGTCCTGTCCACAACTTTCCTCTATTGCTTTATGAACGGCAAAATCGGATATAACGTGACCGACTATGTAAAAGGCAGGGACGACGTATTCGTTTTTGGTATGCAGAACGATTACCGAATTCTGATGGCGCTTTGTCTTCTCGGCGCATTGCTTACTGCTTTCCGATTTGCCAAAACACGAAGCTCAAAAGCTCAAGCAAGTAAATAAGCAAAATCTCTGGTGCTATTTTTACATCAAAGTATTATGGCACAGCTTAATTTACAAGTTTGGCTGACGTTTAAGTTGTGCTTATTTATTGGAATATCCTCCAGACTTACGGGTCTGGAGGACTTTTCATGTCTGTTTAGATTGTCATAAAAAATTATCCGGCCGTCTTCCTATGCTTTATTTTCCTTCACTTGATATAAAAATTTTAATGCGCTAAAGTGGAGTTTACAAAAGAGGACATCAAAAGCGAGGATTAAAATTCTTTTACACTGTATGATAATCACAGGAAGGTGAAGAAATGGAATGGCTGAAGAATCTAAGCAAAGCCATTGAATACATTGAAATGAACTTAGCCGGTGAGATTTCTTATGAAGAAGCTGCTAAAATTGCGTGTTGCTCCACCTACTATTTTCAGCGGATATTTTCCTATGTGGCCGGTATTTCACTATCCGAATATATCCGGCGCCGGAGAATGACGCAGGCGGCATTTGAATTGCAGACGACAGACAGAAAAGTCCTTGATGTGGCACTTAAATACGGCTACACTTCCCCCACATCCTTCAACCGGGCATTTCAGAGCGTGCATGGGATTTCCCCAATCTCTGCAAAAGCACAGGGAAGCGTATTGAACGCGTATCCGCCTATTCGGTTTTCAGTCAAAATTACGGGAGGTAATGTTATGCCCTATCGGGTCGAAGAAAAAGAAGCCATGCGCATTGTAGGCATCCGTATTCCTCTAACGTTGGATATGGAAGAAAACAAAAAGAACGTCCCGCCTTTCTGGGAAAAGGCATTAAAGAGCAGCAAGTTTCCTGAAATCTGCCATCTATCGAATCAGTCCCCGAAAGGTGTACTGGGAATTACCGCATGTCAAAGCCCCGACGAAATTTATTATTACATAGCGGCGGCAACTGATAAGCCTGTGCCAAAAGATATGTTTGAGTATGAAATTCCGGCAGCGACATGGGTAATTTTTGAGAGCGACGGGTATTTCAAAGAATCCATTCAGAGCATTTTCAGACGCTTCCTTACAGAGTGGCTTCCATTCTCAGGCTATATTTACGCAGAACTGCCGGATATTGAAGTTTATCCGATTACCGAGGAAAGGCCTCAGGCAGGACACTCCGAAGTCTGGATTGCGGTAAAAAAGGAAAAGGAGAATTAAACCAATGGATTACCAGATGGAAATCAGAAATATTGAACCGGTTCGTGTTGCGTTTATGCACTACAAAGGAATTACGACCGGAGCAAATAAGTCCTTTCCTAATGTGTTCAATGGGAATTCAAACGGTGCGTCGTTTTTCTGCTACTATGTGATGAACCCGGAAACGAAAATGGGCGAAATGGATTGATACGTACCAACCGAGAAAAATCCCATGGATAATGGGATTAAAGTTAAGGAAATACCTTCTGCCAAGGCGGTATGTACGACGCATACCGGCCCCTATGAAACCTTAAATTATGCTTATGAAGCAATCAGCCGATATGCCGAAGAACATAATCTTTAATTGCAGCCGCCGTTCCGTGAGGTTTATGTCAAAGGTCCCGGAATGTTTTTGAAAGGGAATCCGAATCAATTACAGAAGTCCAGTTCCCAATCAGGGAGGATTAAAATGATCGCAATCAGCGTTAAAAATCTCGTAAAAAAATATAAGAACGGAGTACAGGCGTTAGACGGTCTTACCCTAACGGTAAATGAAGGCGAAATTTTCTCTCTGCTGGGGCCAAACGGCGCAGGAAAATCGACCCTCATCAATGTGTTAACCACTTTTCTGCGCCCTACATCCGGCAGTGTGATTCTATTCGGAAAAGACGCTGTCCATGAGGCGGCTGCCATCCGCACACAGATTTCCTGTGTAGCACAGCAAACTTCCATTGATTCATACCTGTCTCTTACGGAAAACATGATGTTTCAAAGCAGGCTTTATCGGGTGCCGAA
>ENA-UOOE01000800-UOOE01000800.1-fermentation-metagenome-genome-assembly--contig:-NODE-800-length-28905-cov-21.721629_pt1 | contig 28905 bp, 30 predicted proteins | sample MGYA00245776_ERZ724021 | MGnify/ENA primary metagenome ERZ724021 (study PRJEB28704, sample SAMN03018321) | fermentation metagenome | biome: anthropogenic terrestrial biome; feature: soil; material... | reverse complement strand
AAGCTGCACAAACTTTTGGCACGTAACCTAACAATAAACCGCACAGGTACTGAAAACAAGTATCCATGCGGCTTTTTTGGTGGACGTTATAGGACTCGAACCTATGACCTTTCGCACGTCAAGCGAACGCTCTAGCCAGCTGAGCTAAACATCCGTAATTAAATTATGTTTGTATTATAGCACATGGAAGCTGCAAAATCAAGCATAAATAATTTTACATATTCTGCCTTCAGGGCGGGTGCGGCATACCCTGCGGCTGTTTTCAGTATATATCGGCGGCGCTGACGCTGTGCGCATTTTTGGGAAGCTGCGGGTAAATATCTGCCGTATGCACATTTACGGCGATTTACCGGCAGGCTTGTACTTGTAAAATTTTTGTCATAATGTATAATAGAATATATAGTATTGTCGATATTGCCGCCGGAAACGCGAGAGTAGACCTGCGGGTATATTTGGAGGAATGCTAATGGCAACTGTAATATCGGTTTCTAACCAAAAGGGCGGCGTGGGAAAAACGACTACCGCATGCTCCATCGCGGCAGGGCTGAAAAAAAAAGGTTTCCGCGTGCTTGCCGTTGACTTGGACCCACAGGGCAATCTTGGCTTTAGCATAGGCGCCGATACCGAAACAAGCGCAACTATTTACGATGTGCTCAAAGGCGAGGTAAAAATACAGTATGCGGTGCAGAAACTGCCGGCTATGGATATAATTATTTCAAGTATACTTTTAAGCGGAATAGAAATTGAGTTTACCGGCATAGGCCGTGAGTTTTTAATGAAAGAAGCCCTCAGGCCGCTTATGCCGCTGTATGATTACATTATAATCGATACGCCGCCGGCACTTGGCATACTTACCATAAATGCTTTTACAGCTTCAAATTTTATCATAGTGCCGATGCTTTCAGATATTTTCAGCCTGCAGGGTATCGCACAGCTTTATGAAACGGTAATCCGCGTAAAAAAATACTCCAATCCTAACATAGCCATTGCCGGCATAGTGCTGACAAAGTTTAACAAACGCACCGTTTTGGGACGCGAAATCCGCGGCACGGCCGAACTTATTGCCAACGACCTGCATATACATATTTTTGATACTTGTATACGCAGCAGCGTGGCGGCAAGCGAAGCCCAGTCGGTGCAGAAGAGTATTTTTGATTACGCGCCGCGCAACAATATAGCTAAAGACTACAAAAGCCTTATAGGCGAGCTTATGGCAAGGGGAGTGTAACTGCGTGGCCAAAAGCATAAAAGCTAAAAAAGAAATAGACAAAGAACTTATGTATAAAAAACTTATGCCATCCGGCCTGGAGCAGGTAAAGACTTCCATAGAAAGCGCTGAAAACGGTACAAGCGCACAACGGGAGCAGGTCGAACAGGCCGCCGTTTCCGTGGACGCGGGTGATGCTCTTCTGCAGGAAAAACACACGCCTAAGCCGCACGCAGTAAGCATGCCGGAGGTGAACGCCCCGCAGACGTCGGTTGTTAACGTCATGGAAATGGCCGTGCTCGAAAAGCTGGGCGACGTGCTTACGCGCTTTAAGTGCTGCCGCTGCGACAGATGCCAAAAGGACATCGTCGCTTTGGCGCTTAATAAATTGCCGCCAAAATATACGGTATTAAACAAAGGGCAGCCTGTACCGGACCTTGACCCACAGACAAGGGCGCAGGTGCTTACGGCTTTGATACAGTCTGTCATAAAGGTGCGGGCAAACCCGCGGCACTGAGCTTAGAGGGTGAGCAAAAAATTGACGCTATACCGCGGCAATAAAACAGGAGTATTTTCGGGTAAAACTAAATTTTTGAATCGAGGTCTTATTCATGTACGATGAAATCGCAGAACAGGCAAAAACCGCTGTGGAGGAATTATTGAAAGCCGCTAAGCTCAAAGAAGGCGATATATTTGTTGTTGGCTGTTCATCAAGCGAGATATGCGGGAACAATATAGGAACAGCTTCAAATGTTGATGCCGCGAACGCTGTTTTCAACGCGATTTATCCTGTGATTAAGGAAAATAAGCTGTTTTTGGCAGCACAGTGCTGCGAACATCTTAACCGCGCTTTGATTATAGAGCGTGAAGCTGCCGAAAAGTACGGGTACCCCATAGTTAACGTTGTGCCTCAGCCTAAAGCCGGCGGTTCCTTCGCGACGGCGGCTTACCGCGCCTTTTCGCATCCTGCGGCGGTCGAGCGCATATCCGCGGCGGCCGGGATAGACATAGGCGACACTCTCATAGGCATGCATTTAGCCCCTGTAGCGGTTCCGGTGCGCATAACTGTTAAAAAAGTAGGGGAAGCAAATCTTGTCTGTGCAAGGACCAGGCCGAAATTCATAGGCGGCGGGCGCGCCTGCTACGACGAAAGCATTATGTGACAATTACAGGGTGTGTGTTTCCGGAGTACCCGTTCTGGCTTAAATGCGGAACGGGTATTTTATTTTTGACGTTTGCTCCGGTTAAATGCCCGCCGTACATGGGAACAATAAGTGTATTGTTAATATTTAATATACATTTACAGCCTTGTACGCATTTATAAAGCATGTTATAATTAAACACAATAAGCGGATAAAAACCGTATATATGCCTGCCTTTATTTTTAAGGCCCATGGCATATTCCCGCGCGGGAGGAACACTGCAGATGAAAAACGCTTTTAATTCCACCGGCTTTAAAATACTTGTCTCATTGGTATTTTTTATGCTTTGCCTTATGCTTTACACTACGGCTGCCGGTGGGTCCCTAACGTCGGGCCTGCTTGGCTTTTTCACTACTCCTATGGAAAAAATCAGCACGGCCGTAACAGTTAACGCGGAAAACGCCGCAAAGCCTGTTTCAGCGTCTAAAGAGGAACTTATAGAAGAAAATGAAAAATTAAAAAAACAAGTCGACAGTTTAAATAAAAAACTTATAAATTATTACGATTATAAGCAGGAAAACGCACAGCTTAAAAAATACCTTGGCATCAAAAACGAGAATCCGGACTATAAGCCTGTGCCTGCCACTGTCATAGGAAGGGACCCGAACGACCTGTACGGCGGATTTACCATAGACCAGGGGACACAGTCCGGCATAGCCGTAAACGACCCGGTAATAACAGAGAGCGGCGTTGTCGGATGGATATCGTCGGTTAATAAGAATTACGGCAGGGTGACAACGATTTTATCGCCCGATACGAAAATCAGCGCTATAGACAAGGCAAACAGGGAAACCGGAGTCATAAGCTGTGACATACGCTCTGCCGACAGCAGCCTCTTAAAGCTGGACTACCTTTCTTCGGGCACGTCTGTAAAAGCGGGGGATATCATAGTAACGAGCGGCCTCGGCGGGATTTATCCGGCAAACCTTCCGATAGGCAACGTAAAAAGCGTCGAAAACAGCAAGTACGACGTTTCACTGTACGCGGAAGTTTCGCCGCTCGTAGACGTTAAAAATGTACGCGACGTCATGGTTATAACTTCATTTGTAGGGCAGGGGCAGGCGCTAAGTGAAGTAAGCGGTACCGGAACGTCTTCGTCGTCCGGAGGAAAATAACATATGGGCAGTACTCTTAAGTATAAGATAATACGTTATATAGGATATACCGTCGAACTGCTTGCCTTTTTTGTCTTACAGGAAACGCCGGGATTTATACCGGCTGTTTTTGGCGCAAGGCCTGTTTTGGTGGTGCCGGCGGTTATAGCCATAGCTATGTTTGAAAATGAGATACCGGCAATGCTTTTCGGCCTTTTCGGCGGGCTGCTCATGGACTTCGGCTTCAGCGGCATTTTAGGCTACCACGGTATGCTGCTTGCCGTGTGCTGCTACGTGGTTTCTTTAATAGCAACGAACCTGCTGCAGACAAATTTCATAACCACCATGCTGATATCTTTAGTCTGCATTGCGGCGGTAACAGTGCTGCAGTGGCTTTTTTTCTATGTGCTTTACGGTTACAGGAGCGTACTTTACGCTTTGGTATACCACTATCTTCCGATTTTTGCGTACACAATGCTTTTAATGCCGATAGCCTACTACTTCAACAGGGCGCTTGCGCTGCAGATAAGGTCTAAGGAGGAATAAATTTGGAAGAGAACGAACCGTCCAACAACGGCTTTTGCAGGTACCTCTTTGCCGGATTTATCATTTTCGCAGCTTTCGCCGCGTGCGTTTACAGGCTTGTCGACTGGCAGATAATAAACGGGAGCAAATTCCTTGAACTTTCAAACCATACAAGCGTAGTCACCATATCGATGGACGCGGCCCGCGGTGAGATACTTGACTCCGACGGCAACGGCCTCGCCGTTAACAAGACCGGGTATGCGTTGGTTTTTAATAAAATATACATGGACTCTGGCAGCGAAAACAAAACGATAATCAGGCTGATACGCCTTTTGGACAAGCGCGGCGAAAAATGGGAGGACACGCTGCCTATAGAAATAAACGAAAAAGGCGGGTACCAGTTTAAGTCAGGGGAAGAAAAAGAGATAAAGAAACTTAAGTCCAAGGACTTCCTCGACGTTAACTCTTACGCCACAGCCGCGGAGTGCATGAAGTACCTTGCTGACCAGTATGACTGCAATGGATATTCTGCAAAAGATACGCGCGACATAGTTTCTGTCCGCTACAATATGACTAAGGACGGTTTTTCCAACTCAACACCTTACACGTTTGCTGAGGATGTTGACAAGGATACCGTGCTTATAGTAAGCGAAAACTCAAACAAGCTTCAGGGTATCTCTGTGAAAATAACGACTAAGCGCCTGTACCCGGACGGGACGCTCCTGCCTCATATTTTAGGGACCATAGGCGCCATATCGCAAGAGGAGTATGACGAGCTGCATGAAAGTAAAGGCTACGCTTTAAATGACCGCATAGGAAAAAGCGGCATAGAAGGGGCGTATGAAGACAATCTCCGCGGTACCGCTGGAGAAAAGACCGTCGAACTTACGAGCAGCGGCGCCGTCGCTTCCGAAAAAGTGACTAAGGAACCTTCGTCCGGAAAAACTGTTTACCTTACTATAAACAGCAACCTGCAAAAAGTCCTGAACGCTTCCCTTGCGCAAAACGTGCAGGGCGCCCAGTCTTACGGCAGGCAGCTGTGCGCGCAGCGGTACAAAGGCAGTTCCAGCGGCCACGGCGAAGACTGCATATCGGGCGCGGCCGTCGTACTGCGCGTAAAGGATTTCGCCGTGCTCGCGGCTTCCACTTACCCGTCGTATGACCTGAACAAATATATTGACGATTCTAATTACTATAATTCCCTCTTAAAAGAAACAAACAGCAAGCCGCTTATAAACAGGGCTTTTAACGGGGTTTTTACACCGGGGTCGGTTGTAAAACCGTACGTGGCGCTTGCGGCGCTTCAGGAGGGAGCCATAACCACTTCGACGCGCATTTTAGGCAACAGTGTCTACACGCGGTTTGCCTCGTCAAATTTCACCCCGAAAAGTATAGGAAACTACGGCATGATAACGCTTAACACCGCTATTAAAAAGTCGAGCAACTCTTTTTTCTATGAAGTCGGTTACCGCCTTGGCATAACAGACCTCAACCTTTACGCAAAGCATTTCGGCCTTGGCGTAAAAACCGGCCTTGAGCTTACCGAAAGCGCCGGCACGCTTGCCGGCCCGGCTGAAAAAGAGGCCGCCGGAGGCTCATGGTGGGACGGCAACACGGTTGAAGCGGCCGTTGGGCAGGACGACAACAAATTTACACCTTTGCAGCTTGCCGCCTACGTTGCCACTGTCGCAAACAACGGAGTGCGCCTTAAGACACATATAGTAGACAAGGTTACGGATTATTCGCACAGCAAAACAATATATTCTTCCTCGCCTGTCGTTGAGGATAATATAGGTATCTCGCAAAATTACCTTGACTATGTCAAGGCGGCGATGCACTCCGTCACACAGTCCGGAGGCACGGCGGGGTCGATGTTTTCTTCCTATTCAATTCCCATCGCGGGCAAGACGGGCACGGCCGAAAGGGACACAGGCTCTGATAACGTGACATTTGTCGGTTTTGCCCCTTACGAAGATCCACAGATAGCCGTCGCGGTCGTACTCGACCATGGCGCTACCGGCAAATACTCAATGCAGGTCGCAAAGGATGTTTTTGACGCGTATTTTTACGGAAAGACCGTTGATTCGTCCGGAAACCTTGTCATACCGTCGGCTTCTTCCACACAGTCGGGCCAGGCGTCCTCTGCGCAGTCTTCCTCATCGGGTGACTGAAAATGCCGCGCGTCTGCCCGTTTGTATTATGTTATATAATTGGTACTTTACTATCTTAAAATATTATGGTAATATAATAACAATGGGGTTTTATATATGAATAACGTTACAGTTGTAACCTCCGGAAAGGGCGGCGTTGGTAAGTCCACCGTTACGTTCGGGCTGGGATTGGTTTTAAGTAAATTGGGCAAGCGCGTGCTGCTCATAGACGGCGACGCCGAAATAGGCTGCCTTGACCATATGCTCGGCATTTCAGAGCATAAGGTTTTTGATATATCCGACGTAGTGTCGGGGACCGCGGAGCCTTCAAAGGCCGTGTACACGTGTGCTTTTGAGCCTAACCTTTTTCTCCTTCCGGCTCCGTCGGCTGAAGAGGACATAATAAACCCGGAAATAATGAAGCAGCTCGTATCGATATTCGCCCGTTTTTATGATTATGTTTTTATAGACAGCCCTGCCGGCGTGGGACGGAGCTTTGAGAGCGCCTCCGCGGCGGCGGGAAAAGCGCTCATAGTGGCTACTCCGGATCCTGTTTCCGTTCACGGAGCGAACCGCGCGCACAAAAGGCTTTCCGCCGCTGGAGGATGCCAGCAGCGCCTTATTATAAACAGGTTCAGCAGCAGTGCCTTCCGGAATGAAGGATATTACGGAGACCTTGACTCCGTAATAGATGATGCGGGAGTACGGCTTATTGCCGTAGTACCGGAGGATCCGGCGTTAGCTTCCGCTACGGTAAACGCGGTCTGCCCGGCGCAGCGCTCGCCGGGAATGCTCGCCATTGAGCGTTTGGCGGCCAGGCTGCTCGGCAGGCAGGTGCCTTTGCCGCCGCTGCGTAATTTTTGACTTGCCCACAGGCTTAATTAACATCGCATAAAACCGGTGCTGCACCGGTACGGAGGAGAAATTTATGAATATTGCATTAATTGCGCATGACGCTAAAAAAGAATTGATGGTACAGTTTTGCATAGCATACTGCGGTGTACTGAGCAGGCATTTTTTATGTGCTACGGGAACTACGGGCAAGATGGTTTCTGAAGCTACCGGCCTTGAGGTACAGACCTTTCTGAGCGGTTCGCAGGGGGGCGACCAGCAGATAGCCGCGCGCATAGCGTGCAACGAGGTAGACCTTCTGCTGTTTTTCCGTGACCCGCTTAACCCTAAGCCGCATGAGCCGAACGATATGAACCTTTTGCGCCTGTGCGACATGCACAATATACCTGTAGCTACCAACATAGCTACGGCCGAGGTCCTTATACACGGCTTGGAACGCGGCGACCTTGACTGGCGCAACATCTTAAACCCGAAATCAAAGTATTAAGCTGTTAATATAGGATTTCAATCCGGCTTTGAACGGAAAGAGTATCCGGAAAATTCGCACAGGGAAGGTGCGCTTAACTGAGAACGCACCCGCATATGTTTTTTTCGGAGAAGACATCTGCGAGCCGAAACGCTTTCCTCCGCGTCAACGGGGGCAAAGGGGGAGTCAGTCCCCGAAAAAGGGTGGCACAGCGAGAGAATTTTTCCCCCGCCCCTTTATTTGGGGCGGGGATTTTATATTTTTAAAGGAGTATATGAGATGGAATTGATAAAAGCACAAAAGGGTACGCAGGATCTGCTGCCTGAGCAGGCTTACAAACGCAGGTACGTTGAAAACGTTATGTCATACGAGGCGGTCCTGCACGGCTTTGGGGAGATACGCACGCCTGTGTTTGAAGATACGCGCCTTTTCCAGCGCTCGGTGGGTGACACGACTGATGTCGTGCAGAAAGAAATGTACACGTTTGAAGACAAGGGCGGCCGTTCCATAACGCTTAAACCCGAAGGCACCGCCGGCGTTGTGCGCGCTTTTATAGAACACGGCCTGTATAACGAACCGCTGCCGTCAAAGCTGTATTACTTTACGCCGTGCTACAGGTATGAAAATACACAGGCGGGACGTTTGCGTGAGTTCCACCAGTTCGGGGCGGAGATGTTCGGCTCCGCTTCTCCGGCGGCGGATGCCGAGATGATAATTTTAGCAAAGAATATATGCGACAGCCTTGGCATACGCGGCCTGAAACTGGAGGTAAACTCTATAGGCTGCCCCGACTGCCGCGCCGAATATACGCGCGCTTTAAAGGCTTACTTTGAAAAGAACAAAGGCAGGCTCTGTGAAACGTGTATTTCACGCCTTGACAGGAACCCTATGCGCATTTTGGACTGTAAAAACCCCTCGTGCGCCGAAGTTGCCGCCGGCGCGCCTAAGATTACAGATTATCTTTGCGATGACTGCCGCAGCCATTTTAAAAAAGTACTGTCGTATTTGGACGGCGGTTCCGTGGAGTATACCGTGAACCCGTCTATCGTCAGGGGGCTTGACTATTACACAAGGACGGTTTTCGAATTTGTTTCCGGCGATCTGGGGGCGCAGAGCACCCTATGCGGCGGCGGAAGGTACGACGGCCTTGTAGAGCAGATGGGCGGCAGGCCTATGCCGGCGCTCGGCTTTGCGTTCGGCATAGAGCGTGTGATGCTTGTTATGAAAAAGCAGCGCGTCACGCCTCCTGCGGACGACAGGTGTGAAGTTTTCATAGCTTCTATCGGTGAGAAAGCACAGGAAAAAGCTTTCAGCCTTGCCTGTACTTTAAGGGACAGCGACTTTGTCGCTATGTGTGACCTGAACGGGCGCAGCCTTAACGCGCAAATGAAGTACGCAAATAAGATAAAAGCCGGATATACGCTCGTCATAGGCGACGACGAACTCGAAAACGGAAAAGCTTTTATAAAAAATATGGATACAGGCGAAAGAAGAAAAATAGATCTAGGCGGCGGCTTTGCGGACGATTGTATACAAATCATTACCGAGGACGAAGATACCGTATTGGATTTTTAATTAAAATATTAAATACTATTAAATTAAAATTTTGGAGGCATATTTTTAATGTCTGAAACAATGAAAGGCATGAAGAGGACATGCTACTGCGGTGACCTTAAGGACTCTGACATAGGCAGGGACGTTACGGTGTGCGGCTGGGTGCAGCGCCAGCGTGACCTCGGCGGGATTATTTTTATAGACCTGCGTGACAGGGCGGGCGTTGTGCAGCTTGCTTTTGACGACTCGACCGACAGGCAGGTCTTCGACAAGGCATTTGCCGTGCGGGCCGAGTACGTGCTTGCCGCGAGCGGTAAAGTACGCGAGCGCTCGTCTAAAAATGCGGAAATACCTACGGGAAATATCGAAATAGAAGTTCGGGACCTGCGGGTCCTTGCCAAAAGCGAAACACCTCCTTTTGCTGTTGAAAACGACTCCAATGTAAAAGAAGACCTGCGCTTTAAGTACAGGTACATTGACCTGCGCAGGCCTGACGTACAGGAAAAGATAATCGGCCGCCACAAGATAGTAAAAGCAGCGCATGATTATTTTGACGACAACGGATTTTTGGAGATAGAAACGCCTTACCTCATAAAGTCAACGCCGGAAGGAGCGCGCGACTATGTTGTGCCGTCGCGTGTGTTCCCGGGCAAATTCTTTGCCCTTCCGCAGTCTCCGCAGCTTTACAAGCAGCTTTTGATGCTCTCGGGTTTTGACCGTTATATGCAGATAGCGCGCTGTTTCCGCGACGAAGACCTGCGCGCCGACAGGCAGCCGGAGTTTACGCAGATAGACTTCGAGATGTCTTTTGTAACGCCTGACGATGTGATGTCGACAGCCGAGGGCTTTATACGTTACGTCTATAAAGAAGTGCTTGGCACCGACATAAGCCTGCCTCTAATGCGCATGCCGTGGCTTGAGGCGCGCCGCCGCTTTGGCTCTGATAAACCTGACCTTAGGTTCGGCATGGAGATAACCGACCTCAGTGCGGTACTTAAGGGTACGTCTTTCCGCGTCTTTTCAGGGGCGCTTGCCGCCGGCGGGAGCGTGCGCGCCGTGAAGCTTTCCGGCATGGCTGACAAAATGAGCCGCAAGTCGATTGACAAGCTCGCGGCGTTTGTGAAGGACTACGGCGCCAAAGGCCTTGCATGGACAAAGCTCGCGCCGGATGCCGAAACATCGTCGTATGAAAAGTTCCTGTCGGAGGAAGAAACGCTTGCAGTACGCAGAAAGACTGAGGCAAAAACAGGCGACGTGCTGTTCATAGTAGCCGATGAGCAGGACAAAGTCGTCCTTGACTCACTTGGAGCACTGCGCTGCGAATTGGCTGAAAAGTTCGGCCTTATTGATAAATCTAAGCCGTGCCTGCTTTGGGTGACGAATTTCCCCATGTTTGAGTTCAGCAAGGAAGAAAACCGTCTTGTAGCCATGCACCACCCGTTTACAATGCCGCGTGAAGAAGATATAGATAAGCTTGAAAGCGAGCCTGAAAAAGTTCTCGCTCTCGCTTATGACATGGTTCTTAACGGCAACGAGGTTGGCGGCGGGTCGATAAGGATTAATGACTGCGAGCTGCAGCAGAGAATTTTTAAGGCCCTTGGCTTTTCAGAGGAAGACGCGCATGCCCGTTTCGGCTTTTTGACAGACGCGTTCCGTTTCGGCGCCCCGCCGCACGGCGGCATGGCTTTCGGCCTTGACAGGCTCGTCATGCTCATGCTTGGCTGTGACAGCATACGCGACGTTATAGCTTTCCCAAAGGTCGCAAGCTCTGCCGAACTGATGAGCGGCGCGCCCGCTGAGATAGATAAAAAACAGCTTGACGAGCTTAAGCTCACTCTGCCGCAGAAAAGCGGCCTGTAAGCTTTTGCCACGGCATGTAACTTAAGTCCGCGCGGGGGTGAAGGTTGTGCAGAAAATGAATTACCAAAAAGAAATGGAAAAGTCCATTGAAAAGCTTTGCGGGCGTACCCCGAAGCTTCTGCTCCACGTATGCTGCGCGCCCTGCGGCAGCTATGTGATAAATTACCTTTCGGAGTTTTTTAACATAACGGCGTTTTACTATAACCCAAATATTTCCCCTGAGGCAGAGTATAAAAAGCGCGCGGCCGAGCTTAAACGCCTGATTGCGCAAATGCCGGTGAAAAACGCCGTATGCTACAGCGAAGGCCGTTACGACCCGCAGCGTTTTTTCGAAACGGTAAAGGGCAGGGAAGACGATACCGAGGGCGGCGCACACTGCATGCTGTGCTATGAAATGCGTCTGCGGGAAACGGCGTCGTATGCGAAAGAAAACGGCTTTGAGTACTTTACAACGACGCTTTCCGTAAGCCCGTACAAAAATGCGCAGCGGTTAAACAGTATAGGCGGGGCAGTGGCGCGTGAATACGGAGTTAATTATTTATATTCCGATTTTAAGAAAAAGGACGGCTACCTTAAGTCTATAAGCCTTTCACATGAGTACGGGCTGTACAGGCAGAACTACTGCGGGTGTGTTTTTTCACAAAGGGAAAGGGCGGCGGCGCAACTGCGCGCAGGTACGGCCGCGCCGCTTTAAATGGCCTGAGAGACGGAACTGTGCGGCAGGCGTTTTGGCGGCTTTACCGTATTGACTTTTATTTCGCGGAGGCAAACCGATGAAAAAGGAAAAGAATCGCGTGAGGATTGGCGGCGGAAAAGCAGTGGCTAAAAAAAGCAAAGCTGCCGGTAACTTTGCTAATGTGGAAGACCCGCTTAAGTATGCTGTTTCCGTTATAGGCGGAAAGTGGAAAGTGCGTATCCTTTGGGCAGCCAAAGACGGAAATCCGCTGCGCTACCGTGAAATAAAGCAGCTTGTGCCTGAGGTTACGGATATGATGTTAAGCCAAAGCCTGCGCGAGCTTACGGAGTGCGGGCTTTTGGAGCGCAGGCAGTTCCGTGAGATACCGCCTAAGGTAGAGTACAAAATAACCGGCAGGGGTGAAAAACTTATACCGGCCATAAAGCTTTTATCTGAGTGGGCCGAAAATGAACTCGCCATATAACTGCGCTTTTATTTTGGATAATTTTGCAAAACGGGTTTATGTACCTTAAAATCTGGCGGAATAGATATTTTTTATGGAAAAATAATAAAAATTGCCTTGTAACTATGTTTAACTGTTGATATAATTACAAGAGATGATAATAATATTTGCGGGAAGCGAAATTATGCCAAATAATAAAGATACCATAGCGGCTATAGATGTAAAAATGTTCGGTGAATTTTCCATATCCATAAACGGAAAAACAATAACGGACTTAAAAGGCCGGACTAAACGCGTCTGGCTTCTTATACAGTACCTTATATTAAACAGGAACAATACCGTTAATATAGAGCAGATAGTCAGGGATATATGGGACGGCCAGCCGTGCGGAGACCCCGAAAACGCGCTTAAAAACCTTATTTACCGCGCCCGTATAATACTAAAGACACTTTCCGGTAAGAACAACGTGCAGTTCATCTTGTTTATGAACGGCACTTACGCTTGGAACAACCGTTATGATTTTACGGCGGATTTTGAACTTTTTGACCGAACATTTAACGAGGCCAACAACAGGAACAATTCCATAGAAAAAAGGATATATTATTACCAACGAACTTTGGAGCTTTACAGGAGCGGCTTTTTGCCTAAGTCATCGTACAGCAAGTGGGTGGTAGCGCGCGCCGCGCGTTATGACGAGGAGTACGTCGAAAGCGCCAAAAGGCTGTGCGGCATTCTTATGAGGCTGAAAAAGAACAGGGAAGTCATTAGCATATGCAAGTCCGCGCTTAATAAATTCCCGTTTGACGAGTCTTTGCGCAAACTGCTCATTGCCGCTTACGTAAACACGGGGCAGCGCGACAACGCGTTCAGACAGTATAACGACACGCTTAAGCTTTATTACGACGAATACGGCATAGACATGAGCTCAAGTTTCGGCCCGTACTACGGCAAGCTTACAAACAGCAGCTTTGCTATGGCGGGTGGAATAGACGTGATAAAAAAGGACCTTAAAGAAGATGCCAATGTCAGGGGAGCTTACTTTTGCGATTATGACATTTTTAAGTGCATCTACAGGGCGCAGTCGCGCATAATCGCGAGGACGGGGCAGCCCGTTTTTCTGCTGCTCTTTACTTTAAGCGACAAAGAAGGCAGCAGGCCGCTGCCGGCCGAGCTTGAAAACGCCTCGAACAAACTCAGGGAAATAATCATTACGTCGCTTAGAAGGGGAGACATCATCGCCCCTTACAGCGTAGGCCAGTTTATTGTAATGGTTTCAATGGCCTCCTACGAGCACGTAAAGGGTATAATAAACCGTATAATCAAAAAATTTAAGTTTGATTACAGAAAAAAGAATATCGAGGCAAACGTAAAAATCGCCCCGATGGAATAAACCGCCGAAGCGGTTTCAGCATGCAGGCAAAGTATCAGGTTAACGGTACTTTGCCTTTTTTATATAACAGGGCAAACCGTTCGCCGTTTTAATAAAAATTTAATCAATTTGACGTGCGGTTATGGTAGTATATTAGTTATAAAATAATATCAGGCTTAAACTTAACCTGTAAAGGAGCAGCGTATGAACTGGTTCACAAAGGCCGCTATGGGTATAAACCGCTTCATGTACGGAAGGTACGGCGGGGATATGCTTTCGTTCGCAATAATTATTTTGTACTGCGTTTTGGTATTTATAGCTAATATAGCAAAGCTTCCGGTGCTGTCGCTCCTTGCGCTTGCACTGCTTATATGGGGCATATACAGGGTGTTTTCAAAAAACATTTTGCGCCGCACGCGCGAAAACGACTGGTTTTTAAGGCACTGGAACCGTATTTCCTCATGGTTCAGGCGTATTGCACATAAATTTTCATCTCTGCAGAAACAAAAAACATTGGCTGCCAAGGACAAGGCAATATATAAATATTACAAATGCCCTAAATGCAGGAACAGGCTGCGCGTGCCTAGGGGCAAGGGCAGGATATCCATAAAATGCCCGGTGTGCGGGACCGAGTTCATCAAAAAAACTTAAACCTAAGAAGGCAAATCCATAATGAAACGTAAAATAAAAATAGTACTTTCGTCGTTGTTCCAGGATGCCGGCGAGGCTACGCGCGGGCTTGAAATCGCTGACGGATTAACGGCAAACTGCCCGCCTGGTTTTAAAGCCGACATAACATTTCTGAGCCACGGCGGGCAGTATGAAAAAATGATTGCGGACGAAGGCTACCGCATTGAGCGGGCATCGCCTAAAATGTCATGCGCTGACTTTTGGAAAGACATGAAAACGAAGGATTTCCAGTTCATAGGTGATGAAAAACTTGCGTACACAATAGCGCAGGGCGAAATAAAGGCTTTCAAAGCCATTAAGCCTGACGTCGTCCTACACGGCTTTTGGCCTACCGCGGGCATAGCGGCCAAGTGCACTCACGCGCCGGTAGAAATAGCGTACATGCCGCTGCCGTTTGCAAAAGGGCCGTTTTCTACTTTTTTAATGAAAGACCTGCCTGATTTTATCAAGGCCACAGCATACCTGCCTGATTCGCTGCGCAAAAAAATAATGTCGCTCGTACCTAAAAAGCTGAAGCTTAAGTCACCGTGGGTCAGGCAGCAGACTCTCTGCGCCGCGGCTAAAAAGCTTGGTACGCAAAATATAAACGATATCTTCGACATGATGAAAGCAGACCTTACAGTTGTAAACGACCTGCCCGCTTTTTATGAAGGGAACGACATCCCGGGCGGTTTTACGGTTACAGGCCCTTTGTTCGCGCAGCCTAAAGAAGATATGCCTGTACCAGGTGAAATAAACGAATTGTTTAATTGCGGAGCGGGAAAAATAAAAATTTTTTGCACGCTCGGCTCGTCCGGCAGGCGCAGGAACCTTTTGGAAGCCGTAGCCGCGCTGCGCATGCTCTCTAAAAACGAATACTGCGCGGTTGTGCTGTGCCCGCCGTCCGTATGCGGGCTTGAAGAAGCACGCGACATGATTTTCAGGTATGATAATATTTTTATAACCGATAAGTTTGTACCGGCGGCAAAAGTCAACTCTATGGCTGACGTAGTTGTCTGCCACGGAGGGCAGGGTACGGTTCAGACGGCAGTCTACAGCGGCACGCCCTTGGTAGGCTTTGCCGTACAGCCTGAACAGCAGATAAACCTTGAGCATATCTCCGAGCGCGGCGCCGGGATACGCCTGCCGAGTAAAAAGTGGGAGGCCGACAAGATAGCCGATGCTGTGGAAACGGTGGCGCACGATGCCTCGTACCGTAAAAATATGGAGGAGCTGCGCCGCATGCTAATGCATACGGACGGCCAGAAAAATTCCGCGCAGGCCATTTGGAAATTTATCGGCGCGAGGTTTGCGTGACGGCTATAAGGAACTTTTAGACGCAAATTCCCTCACGGCGGCTTTGTCGGTGATTGTTACGGAGCGGTAACTCGTTTTTACCCAGCCTTTTTTTGTAAAGCCTGAAAGCACGCGGCTTACCGTAATGCGTGAAACGCCGGCCAGCGCCGCCATATCGTCCTGCGTTGCGTTAACCGTGCCGCCGTCGCCTGAAAGGGTCAGCAGCATGCCCGCTATGCGCTCTCCGGCGTTATGGAAAGTCATGTTGTCAAGCTGCGCCGAAAGCATACGCACTGTCTGCGCGAGGTAAGCCATCAGGTCCATGGCGAACTGCGGTTCTTTTTTTATGCATGACATCATTTTTTCACGTGTTATAGTGATGATTGCGGAGTCGGCAATGGTTTTAGCGGAGGATACCCTCGGCAGCCCGTCGAAAAACGCGGCTTCACCGAAGACGCCGCCGCCTTCTTTAACCGTGAGGGTTTTTTCCGTACCGTTTTCGGAAGTTATAAATATTTTTATTTTACCTTTTTCCAAGTAGTAAAATTCTTCCGCGTGGAACCCCTGCCTGTATATCATGCTTCCGCGCGGGTACAATTTAGGCGTGAAGGACTTTGCGAGTATGTCCCACAGGCCGTCCCTCGGACGCAGGACGCCCATAGCGGCCACCTCCGTTTTGATATTTATTGATAAAACAGCGCTTAGATTGTATCACATGATATATTCTTAAGGCAATACATATGAGATAATAACAACATACTGATTTAAAAAATTAATGGGAGGCCTTGAAATGGGAATGACAATGACGCAGAAAATCCTTGCGGCTCATGCCGGGCTGGAAAGCGTCGAGGCGGGGCAGCTTATAGAAGCGAAGCTTGATCTGGTCCTTGGCAATGACATAACGACGCCCGTAGCTATAAACGAGTTTGAAAAGTGCGGCGCTGATTCGGTTTTTGACCGTGAAAAAATCGCCCTCGTCCTCGACCATTTTACTCCTAATAAGGATATAAAGTCGGCCGAGCAAAGCAGGCAGGTAAGGGGATTCGCAAGGAAATACAGCATTAAAAACTTTTTCGACGTAGGCTGTATGGGCATAGAGCATGCCCTGCTGCCGGAAGCCGGCCTTGTAGGCCCTGGCGACTGTGTCATAGGCGCGGACTCGCACACGTGCACTTACGGGGCGCTGGGCGCCTTTTCGACAGGGGTGGGTTCCACCGATATGGCCGCAGGCATGATAACCGGCAGGGCGTGGTTTAAAGTGCCGTCCGCCATAAAAGTTGTGCTTACTGGGAAACCGGGTAAATGGGTGTGCGGCAAGGACGTCATTTTACATCTTATAGGCAAAATAGGCGTTGACGGGGCGTTGTACCGCTCACTCGAATTTACAGGCAGCGGCCTTAAGTACCTCGGTATGTCAGACAGGCTTACCATAGCCAATATGGCCATTGAGGCAGGAGCGAAAAACGGCATATTCCCTGTGGACGAAGTAACGGAAGAATACGCAAATGGCCGTTTCCTGCGCAGGCCGGCCGTTTACAAGGCTGACGTGGACGCAGTTTACGAAAGTACGGTTGAAATAGACCTCTCGGCGCTTAGACCCGTGGTATCTTTTCCGCATTTGCCGGAAAATACAAAAACAATAGACGATGTCGGGAAAATAAAAATTGACCAAAGCGTTATAGGCTCCTGCACAAACGGCCGCATAGAAGACCTGCGCATAGCGGCCTCCATATTAAAAGGCAGGAAAGTCGCGGACGGAGTAAGATGCATCATCATACCCGGTACGCAGAAGATATACCTTCAGGCTGTACGTGAAGGGCTTGTCGAGATATTTATTGAGGCAGGAGCTGTTTTCAGCACGCCTACCTGCGGGCCGTGCCTCGGAGGGCACATGGGAGTTTTGGGCAAAGGCGAGCGCGCTGTTTCAACTACAAACAGGAACTTTGTGGGCCGCATGGGGCACAAGGAGTCAGAGGTTTACCTTGCAAGCCCGGCTGTGGCAGCTGCGAGCGCTGTTACGGGGTATATAACCGACCCCGACAGGATTTAAGGAGGGAAAGAAATGAAAGTTTGCGGACGCGTACACAAATACGGCGACAACGTCGACACTGACGTTATCATACCGGCAAGGTATTTAAACACATCTTCACACGCAGAGCTTGCACAGCACTGTATGGAAGACATAGACAGGGACTTTGTAAATAATGTTAAAAAGGGCGATATAATCGTTGCGGAAAAAAACTTCGGCTGCGGTTCCTCGCGCGAGCACGCACCCATAGCGATAAAGGCAAGCGGGGTATCGTGCGTTATAGCCTGCTCTTTTGCCCGCATTTTTTACCGCAACAGCATTAATATAGGCCTCCCTATACTTGAATGTGAAAAAGCGGCGCTTGAAATAAAAAACGGAGACGAAGTGGAAGCTGACTTTAACACCGGCGACATAACCGACAAGACAACGGGAAAAACCTACAAAGCGCAGCCGTACCCGCCGTTTCTGCAAAATATAATCGCAAAAGGCGGGCTTTTAAACAGTATTTCTGAAAAATAATTCGTTGCTTTTAAATGTTATACGGCAAAACGGAGCCTCCCGAGGCAGTCCTGAAAGCGGACTGTTTCGGGAGGCTCCCGGCATAATATGGCAATTACTTTAAGCTTATGCTTAATCTGCTTTTGTCAGCTCAGCAGCTTTACGAGCACGGCTTTCTGCGCGTGCAGGCGGTTTTCGGCCTCGTCAAATATTTCTTTCGAGTGCTTTTCAAAAACTTCGGCGGTTATTTCTTCGCCGCGGTGCGCGGGCAGGCAGTGCTGTACAATGGCGTCAGGCTTTGCCGCCGACAGTACTTCAGCGTTAATCTGGTAACCTTCAAAGTCTTTGCGGCGCTTTTCTGCTTCTGCTTCCTCACCCATAGAAGCCCAAACGTCGGTGATGACTACGTCGGCGCCTTCTGCGGCTTCCACCGGGTTGGACGTTATGCTGAACGCAGGGTGCGTTACGGCGAAGTCGAGTACTGAGGCTGCCGGTTTGTACGCCGGAGGGCAGGCAACAGCAACTTCCATTTTCATTTTAAGGCCGCCGACTATAAGGGAATTCATCATGTTGTTGCCGTCGCCTATGAAGCAGAGCTTAAGCCCTTCGAGCGAGCCTTTGTACTCGCGTATGGTCATAAGGTCGGCAAGCACCTGGCACGGATGCGCGTAATCTGTCAGGCCGTTTATTATCGGGATGGAACCGTTTTGGGCGAGCGCGTCCACTTCAGACTGCTTGAAAGTGCGTATCATTATGCCGTTAAGGTAGCGGGAAAGTACGCGCGCGGTGTCCTGCACGGGTTCGCCGCGGCCTATCTGCAAATCGTTTGCCGAAAGGAAAATCGGAAGCCCGCCAAGCTGGTACATGCCTACTTCAAAGGATACGCGCGTGCGCGTAGAGGACTTTTCAAAGATAAGCCCGAGCGTTTTACCCGAAAGGACTTTATGCTCTATGCCGTGCTTCTGCTCATACTTGAGCTGGTCGGCGAGGTTAAGTATTTCGGTTATATCGCCGTTTGTAAGGTCCATCATTTTTAAAAGGTGTTTCATATTATGCCTCCTTGGCTGTTTTATATAACTTATAAAAGAATAATTAAAGCTTTCGCGCTTTTATATGCTGCTAAGCGTTTGCTCAAGTATTTGCAGGCCCTTGTCAATCTCATCTTTAGTTATCACGAGCGGAGGGAGAAACCTCAGAACGTCCTTTGCCGTAAGCACCAAAAGGCCGTTTGCGGCGCATTTGGCGGCAATCTGTGCCGGTGAGCCGCTCGCTGGCTTTGCGCCGAGCATAAGCCCCATGCCGCGTACGGAGGCTATGCCCGCCATGCCCTGGAGTTTTTCAGACATATACGCGCCCTTTTCGTTGACACTGTCAAGGAAAGGCTTGCTGCCAACGCGCTTCAGCACCTCAAGTGCGCCGGCGCACACTACGGGGTTGCCGCCGAAAGTGGAGCCGTGGCTGCCTTTGCCCATTACATCGCCAAGCGCTCCGCAGCACAGGCATGCGCCTATTGGCAGCCCGCCGCCGAGCCCTTTTGCGCTTGTGACTATGTCAGGGGTTATGCCGTAGTTTTGGTAGCAGTAAAAGGCGCCGGTGCGGCCTACTCCGGTCTGGACTTCATCAACTATGAGCAGGAGTTTATTTTTTGTGCAGAAACCGCGCAGCTCCTTTACAAATTCTTTGCCGAGCGGTATTACTCCGCCTTCGCCCTGTATGAGTTCGACCATTACGGCGCAGGTGTTTTCACCGGCGTTTTTTTTGATGCTTTCCATATTTGGCGAAGCATATTTAAAGCCGCCAGTAAGCGGGGTGAAGTATTCGTGAAATTCATTTTGGCCGGTTGCGGCAAGCGTTGTGACGGTACGGCCGTGAAATGAATTTTTAAGCGTTATAATTTCGGTGTGCCCATCTCCGAAGTTTTCAGTGCCGTATTTGCGCGCGAGTTTTATGGCGCACTCGTTTGCCTCCGCGCCTGAATTGCCGAAAAACACTTTAGACATGCCGCTCAGGCCGCAGAGCTTTGAAGCAAGCTCTGCCTGCAGCGGGCTGTAATAAAGGTTAGACGTATGCTGCAGCGTTTTTGCCTGCATGGCCACAGCCTGCGCCCACTTGCTGTCACAGTAACCGAGTGAGTTGACGCCTATGCCGGCGGTAAAGTCGATGTACTCTTTGCCGCCGCAGTCCATGGCCGTAGCGCCCTTGCCGGAGACGAGCGCTGTGTCGAACCGTGAGTAGGTAGGCATGATGAATTTTTTTTCGTTGTTTTTTATAGTATCAAATGTCATTTGTTTCACCCCGTTTAATAAAACATGGTTCCAATGCCCTCGTCTGTTAAAAGTTCAATGAGAATAGAGTGCGGGATACGCCCGTCGATTATGTGCGCTTTTCCGACGCCGCGCCGCACGGCGTCTACGCAGCAGTCTATTTTCGGTATCATGCCGCCGCTTATAATACCTTCTTTTTTAAGCTTCGGCACGTCGCTGACGTTAACAACCGGTATAAGGGTGCTTTCGTCGTCCTTGTCGCGCAGAAGGCCCCTCACGTCGGTCAGCAGGATAAGCTTCTCGGCTTTCAGCGCGGCCGCAATGCGCGCCGCGGCGATATCGGCGTTTATATTATACACCTTACCGCCGCTTCCTCCGGCAATAGTGGAAATAATAGGCACGTAGCCGCTTTTTGTAGCATTCTCTATAACGGAAGTATTGACGCCGGTTATTTTGCCTACATAACCGAGGTCTTCAGTTGCCGGCAGCTTTTCAGCCGTAAGCATGCCGTCGTCAAGCCCGCAAAGACCCACCGCTTTGCCGCTGTGCCCCTCCAAAAGCTGTACAAGCGCCTTGTTTACCTTGCCGGCAAGGACCATCTGTACTATGTCTATGGTTTCCCCGTCGGTATATCTCATGCCGTTTATAAAGCGGCTTTCTTTGCCGAGCTTTTTAAGCATAGCGCTTATTTCTTTGCCGCCGCCGTGTACAAGCACGACGTTCATGCCTACAAGGCGCATAAGCACGATGTCGCACATGACGGCGTCTTTAAGCTTGTCGTCTGCCATTGCGCTTCCGCCGTACTTTACAACGATTGTTTTACCCGCAAGCGACTGTATATAAGGCAGGGCCTGCACAAGGACTTTCGCCCTGTCACTGTTTGATATCTTCATTTTTGCCTCCCGGAACGTATGCAGGCAGAAAAGCTTTTAAAGGCTGTTTTTTTTATATGCTGCCTGTAAAAGGAATACGCTACGAACGGTATTCACCGTTTATTTTAACGTAATCGTAAGTAAGGTCGCAGCCGTAAGCAGTTGCAGAGGCGGAGCCGTCGCAAAGCGTTATGAATATATTTATTTCGTCTTCAGAGAGTACTTTTTTAGCCGCGGCCTCGTCAAAACTTATGCCAGCGCCGTTTTTGCACACCTCTACTTTACCGGCTTTTGATGAGAAAGAAACGCCGGCGTTATTTATATCGGTTTCAGCGCCTGAGTACCCTATGGCGCACAAAACGCGCCCCCAGTTTGCATCCGCACCGAACATGGCAGCCTTCAAAAGGTTTGAATGGATGACCGCCTTTGCAAGCATGCGCGCGTTTTTCATGTCTTTTGCGCCTGAAACGCTGCATACGACAAGCTTTGACGCGCCCTCGCCGTCCTTTGCTATCATGCGCGCAAGGGCAATGCATAGTGCTTTCAAGGCACATGTAAAGTCGCTGTAACCGTTTGAGTTTTCCGACTCTATCTTGCCATTCCCCGCAAAGCCTGAGGCCATTACCGTACATGTGTCGTTTGTGGACGTGTCGCCGTCTATGCTCACCATATTAAAGCTTTCTCCGACGGCCGCCTTAAGTGCCGAACCGAGCGCCGCTGGTGAAACCGCGGCATCGGTCGTAATGAAGCACAAAAGCGTGCCCATGTTTGGGTGTATCATGCCCGAACCCTTTGCTATGCCGCCTATTTTTACTGTTTTACCTAATGAGGTATATTCGACCGCAAGGTTTTTGACGGCTGTGTCGGTCGTCATTATGGCTTTGGCGGCGTTTTCGGAACCGTCTTTTGAAAGCGACATTACAAGCGCAGGCATGGCGCTTTGTATTGGCTCTATCGGCAGCACCTGACCTATGACGCCTGTTGAGGCGACTATAACGTCATTGGCGTTTATGCCGAGTTCACCGGCGGCTAAGGAGCACATCTCCTCAGCTTTTTCAATGCCGTCGGCGTTGCAGGTGTTGGCGTTGCCGCTGTTGCAGATGACAGCCCTTGCGTAACCGTCCGCGAGGTTCTTTTTCGTTACAGGTATGTGCGCGCCCTGGACGAGGTTTTTAGTGTAAACAGCCGCAGCCGAACATGGCACCTCACTGTATATCATGGCAAGGTCGGGCTTGCTGCGGCTTTTTCTTATGCCGCAGTGAACCCCTGCCGCCTTGAAGCCTTCCGGAGCGGTAACGCCGCCTTTTATAAATTTATAATCCATCTTTACCCTCCGCTGCTACGGAATGTTTTTGAAGAATTTCTCTTGCATATCCGTAATCTTTTTTATTGACGTAAATATAATACATGTTCTTTTCGTCAGGCACCGCCCCATACCGCCCTGCGAGCGGGGCATCGCCTCTGAAAAGCGGGCTTCTGCTTTTTATTTTAAAATCGTACTTTATCTTGTTTTCGGACAGTATATCACGTATTTTATCAAATTTATTCCATGAATCCGTCACGTATACTTCCTGCCGCTGCCGAGGATATATAATACAGCCCTCAGGTTTATACGGCATCTTTTAAAATGCCGGAGGCATAGCCGTAAGCCCTGCCGTTTCATCCAGCCCGAAAATTATGTTCATATTTTGGATTGCCTGCCCCGCAGCGCCCTTAACCATATTGTCTATTGCTGAAACGGCAATAAAAGTATTCGTTCTTTTATCCGTGTGGAGTGATATATCGCAGAAATTTGACATGCGCACGTTTTTGATATCAGCTGTGCGCCCGTGCGGCAAAAGCCGTATAAATGTTTCCCCGCCGTACATATCTTTGTAAGCTTTTGCAATATCGCTTCCTGCTGCGCCGCTTTTCAGTTTAGCATAACATGTAGCTAAGATGCCGCGGTTTACAGGGAGAAGGTGGGGAACAAAGGTCAGCTTTATATCGTCACCTGAAATTATGCTGAGCGTCTGCTCAATCTCCGGCGTATGCCTGTGGCACCCGACTTTATAAGCCGTCATGCTCTCGTTAAGTTCGGGGTAGTGGGTGTTTTGCGACGGCTTGCGGCCTGAACCTGTGACGCCTGATTTGCAGTCGGCGATTATGCCGCTTTTTTCTATAAGCCCGTTTTTAAGGGCGGGGGCTAAGGCAAGAGGCACGGCGGTAGTGTAGCAGCCAGGGTTTGCTATGACTTTCGCGTTCCTTATTTTATCGCGGAAAAATTCCGGCAGGCCGTAAACGGCTTTTTCATGCAGCTCCCTGTCGATGAACGTTCCGCCGTACCATTCTTTGTACGTGCGTTCATCCTTAAGGCGGAAGTCCGCGCCGAGGTCTATAAATATTTTACCTTTACTGTAACACTCCGCTGCGAGTTCCTGTGAGAGCCCGTGCGGCAAAGCGGCGAAAACGACGTCGCTTTTTTTTACAGCCTGTTCCTGCGTGCCGCAAACCATGTCGCACAGGCGGTAGTAAGCGGGGTAAACATCGCTTACCGGCCTGCCCTCAAATGTTACGGAGCTTACGGCCGCAAGCTCAACCTGAGGGTGGCCGCAAAGAAGGCGTACGAGCTCGGCGCCGGCGTATCCCGTAGCACCTACTATACCTGCTTTTATCATAATTCCTCACCAAGGCTTTTTAAAATTCGTTCTGCCTGCGCCTCGACGTTTTCGGGCGCCGGGCCGCCTGTTGCTTTGCGGCCTTTAACGCAGTGCTCGAGCGATATGGCGCTGTAAACGCCGTCTTCAAAGTGCGGGTCAAATTCCCTATACTTTTCTAACGGAAGGGTTTCAAGCGTCAGGCTGCTGTCTATGCAGTAAGCGACTATCTGCCCGGTAATTTTGTACGCAGTCCTGAACGGCAGGCCCTGCCCGACAAGGTAGTCGGCGCAGTCGGTAGCGTTTATGAAGCCTTTGGCAGCCGCAGACCTCATATTTTCCGGCAGGACTTTCATTGTTTCAACCATTGGGGTAAAAGCCGTCAGGCAGGCCGAAAGCGTGTCAAGCGCGTCGAAAACGGCTTCTTTATCCTCCTGCATATCTTTATTATAAGCAAGGGGCAGACCCTTCATCATAGTGAAAAGCGTCACCATATCGCCGATGGCGCGGCCGCTTTTTCCGCGCACAAGCTCGGCTATATCAGGATTCTTTTTCTGCGGCATGATGCTCGAGCCGGTGGAAAATGCATCGTCAAGTTCGATGAACTTAAATTCCCATGACGACCACAGTACTATTTCTTCGGAAAAACGCGAAAGATGCACCATGGCTATAGCTATAGCGGAGGCTGTTTCAAGGCAGAAGTCCCTGTCGGAAACGCCGTCGAGGCTGTTTTGCGTTACACCGGCAAAACCAAGTAGCCCGGCGGTGCGCTCGCGCTTTATGGGGTAGGTTGTACCGGCTAAGGCGCATGAGCCGAGCGGGCAGTAATCCATCCGCTTCAGGCTGTCTTTAAACCGCCCTGTGTCGCGCAGCAGCATTTCGGCGTATGCGAGCAGGTGGTGGCCGAAGGTTATAGGCTGTGCGCGCTGCATGTGCGTGTAGCCCGGCATGACCATGTCTTTACATTCCACTGCCCTGCGGCAGAGTACCGCGGTAAGCCCGTCAAGCAGGCTTACAAGTTCTGCGCATCGCTTTTTCATGTAAAGCCTTAAGTCAACGGCCACCTGGTCGTTCCTGCTCCTTGCCGTGTGCAGGCGCTTGCCGGCGTCGCCGAGCCTTGCTGTAAGTTCACCCTCGACAAATGAGTGGATGTCCTCCGCATTTTCGTCTATGGCAAGTTTTCCGCTTTCAATATCTGAAAGGATTTCCTTTAGCCCGCCGCATATCCTGCCGGACTCATCGCTGCCTATAATGCCGCACTCGCCAAGCATGGCGGCGTGGGCAATGCTCCCTTCAATATCTTCTTTTACCATGCGGCTGTCAAAGTGTATTGAAGAATTGAAATCGTTTGTTTTTTTGTCGAGTTCTTTTTTAAACCGCCCTGTCCAAAGTTTCAACGCTGCGCCTCCTGTACGGTGCCATATTTAATCCGTCTCCGGGGGCGGCTTTAAGGCCGCCGCGCGGAACGGGGAATTTATACTGTTTATTTTTTCTTATTGAGCTTTTTCATAGCCTGAACCGTTATAGGCAGACCGAAAAGGTTTATAAACCCGCCGGCATCTTTTTGGTCGTAGACGTCGTCCGCGCTGAAAGTCGCGATTTCCTCATCGTAAAGCGAGTAATGTGATGTCGCGCCCGCGTCAATAATATTTCCTTTATAAAGTTTTAGTTTTACGTCGCCCGTTACACTGCCCTGCGTGCTGTCAACAAACGCGGAGAGCGCTTCGCGCAAGGGGGTAAACCATTTGCCGTCGTAAACGAGGTCGGCAAACTTTAGTGCCAGCTGCTGCTTGAAGTGGAAAGTGTCCCTGTCAAGGCACAGCTCCTCGAGCTTTTCGTGTGCGTGGTACAGTATGGTGCCGCCGGGCGTTTCGTACACACCGCGCGACTTCATGCCCACAAGGCGGTTTTCGAGCAGGTCAACTATGCCGATGCCGTTTTCACCGCCGGCCTTGTTTAGCTGTGCCATCATGTCAACAGCGCACATCTTTTCACCGTTTATTTTAACGGGAACGCCTTTTTCAAATGAGATAGTGATATATGTGGGCTTATCCGGAGCTTTTTTAGGGGATACGCCGAGTTCGAGTATTTTATCAAAGTCAGGCTCGTTTGCTGGGTTTTCAAGGTCAAGCCCTTCGTGAGAGAGATGCCACAGGTTTTTGTCTTTGGAATAATTCGTTTCACGTGTTATGTTAAGCGGGACGTTATGCGCCTGCGCATAGTCGATTTCTTCATCGCGCGACTTTATGTCCCATATACGCCACGGGGCGATAATCTCCATGTCGGGGGCAAACGCCTTTATCGCAAGCTCAAAGCGCACCTGGTCGTTGCCTTTGCCCGTGCAGCCGTGCGCTATGGCGTCGGCGCCTTCGGCTTTGGCTATTTCAACAAGGCGCTTTGCTATGAGCGGCCTTGCAAAAGACGTTCCGAGCAGGTATTTGTTCTCATAAACAGCCCCTGCTTTGACGGTGGGGAATATGTAGTCTTCGACGAACTGCTTTTTAAGGTCAGCAATGTAAAGCTTGGAGGCACCGGTCTTTTTAGCTTTTTCCTCAAGGCCCGAAAGCTCCGCCCCCTGGCCGACGTCGGCCGCTACAGCTATGACTTCACAGTCATCGTAATTTTCTTTAAGCCATGGGATAATAATAGAAGTGTCAAGTCCGCCGGAGTATGCAAGTACTACCTTTTTAATATTTTTTTTCATTTTATGTAAGCCACCTTTTTAAGAAAATAATGCAATTCATTTCGTTGTTTTATTATTATACACCGGTTATGCAGAAAATCAAGTACTTTTTGCATAAATATTCATATTTTTTCTAATGCCTTTCAGCATAAGGTGGAACCGGCACGAATAAAATTCCATTGTGGTGTTGCAATTTCAGGCGTAACATATTAGTATATAAAACTATAAATGATGCTGTGCCGCATAAGGCAAAGGAGGATAATTTTATGTCGGGGTTTAAAGAAATAAGCGTAGAGGAACTCAAGTTTAACGCTTTCACCGTTATAAACAAAGGCTGGATGCTCGTGACTGCCGGAAACAGCGAAAAGTGCAATACCATGACTGCGAGCTGGGGCGCTTTGGGCGAGCTGTGGAACAGCTATGTTTCCATGATATTCATACGCCCGCAGAGGTACACGCTTGGGTTTATAGAAAAAGAAAATTACTACTCGCTTTGCTTTTTTGACGAATCAAAGCGAAGCGCGCTTAACTACTGCGGCAGCCACTCCGGCAGAGACGGCGACAAGTTTAAGGCAGCGGAACTTACGCCGGCGTATGACGAGGCCGCGCCGTATTTTAAAGAAGCAAGGCTCGTGCTTATCTGCCGCAAGCTTTACGGGCAGCAGCTTGAGCCGTCGTGCCTTGCCGATAAGACAATAGATGCAAAATGCTATGCATCAAAAGATTACCATAAGGAATTTATAGGAAGCATTGAAAAGGCGCTCATAAGGGAATAAGATGCCCGCCGGCTTTACCGCGCCGCAATAATTATGTTGACATACGGCTGTTATAATGGGATAATATTTTAGAATTACCGGGATAATGGAGCTTATCATTAAAAAGCTTGATATTTTAACAACAGGGCAGGGCTGAAGATATATGAGAGTAATTACAGGCGCCGCGCGGGGAAAGCGGCTTAAAACGGCTGAGGGCAGGGAAGTGCGCCCTACTCCCGAAAGGGTGAAGGAAGCGCTTTTCAGCATTATACAGTTCCGCATAGAGGGGCGCCGCGTGCTTGACCTTTTCGCCGGTTCAGGCCAGCTTGGCATAGAGGCGCTTAGCCGGGGCGCGCGCGAGGCCGTTTTTGTTGACTCCAGCAAACAGTCGGCGCTGCTTGTAACGGAAAATCTGCAGAACTGCGGGTTTGAACGGGCCGCAAAAGTCAAGTGCATGGACTACGCGTCTTTTTTGGCAAATGAGGACGAGCCTTTTGATATAGCGTTTCTTGACCCGCCGTACAGGACGGGCATTTTGCAGGAGGCGCTGCCGCTTGCCGCGGCCCATATGGCGCGCGGCGGCGTCATTATATGCGAAAATCCGTCCGGCGAGGCCATGCCGCCGTCAGCGGGGGACTTTATACTCAGGCGCTCGTACCGCTACGGCAAGATAATACTGACTTTATACGAGCATAAGGACGTGTTGGAAAGATGAAAACAGCCATTTGCCCGGGCAGCTTTGACCCGGTGACGCTCGGCCACTTGGACATAATAAACAGGGCGTGCAAAATTTTCGACCGCGTTATAGTGGCAGTACTTGTAAACCCGGAAAAACATACTGCATTTACCGTGCAGGAGCGTATAGAAATGCTTAGGCGCTGCACTGCGAATATTGACAACGTGGAAGTGGCCGGCTTTGACGGGCTGATTGCCGATTTTGCCAAAATTTCAGGCGCGCAGGTCATAGTAAAGGGACTGCGGGCGATGTCGGACTTCGAGTACGAGTTCCAAATGGCGCTTATAAATAAAAAGCTTAACCCATATGTGGAAACGGTGTTTTTCACTACTACAGCTGAAAATATGTTCCTTAGTTCAAGCGGGGTGAAGCAGGTGGCAAGCTTTGGCGGCGATATATCTAATTTTGTGCCGGCCTGTATTTTGGATGAGATAAAGCAGCGGCTTTATACGGAGGAAAAACACGATGAGGGTTGACGAACTTGTAGGCGAGCTTTATGATATGGTAGAAAAAGCATGGAGTTTTCCGCTGAGCCGCGGACGTGTGGCTTTGGACGGCGCCGAAGTAAAGGAAATACTCGACGAGCTGCGTGCGGAATTTCCAAAAGAACTTGAGCAGGCGCGCGCAATAGTGGCTGACAGGTCGAAAATCATTGACGACGCGAAGCGCGAAGCCGAAAATATAATCCGCGGGGCACAGACTAAGGCAAAGGCCATGGTGGCAGGCGACGAGATAACCCGCGAAGCGCAGAAAAAAGCCGCCGACATGCTCTCACAGTCGCAGACAAAGTCGCGTGAAATGAAGAGGGCTTCAAACGAATACATAGACGACCTTATGAAACGCGCTGACGAGGGGCTTGCCGGCTGCCTTTCGGAACTGCGCCAGACAAGGCAGAGCATCAAGGCAACGCAGCACACGGGCAGCTCCAATTAATTTATTCCCATTATTTTTTATGGCGGATATACTAAATGTACCATGACAATATGTTGTGGTATATTTTTTTACAGCCAATTCACTAACAAAATATGGAATAAATAACTTTTTATATT
>ENA-UOOE01000795-UOOE01000795.1-fermentation-metagenome-genome-assembly--contig:-NODE-795-length-28988-cov-13.877164_pt1 | contig 28988 bp, 35 predicted proteins | sample MGYA00245776_ERZ724021 | MGnify/ENA primary metagenome ERZ724021 (study PRJEB28704, sample SAMN03018321) | fermentation metagenome | biome: anthropogenic terrestrial biome; feature: soil; material... | reverse complement strand
GTGGACCTGAACGGGATCGAACCGTCGACCTCTCGGATGCGAACCGAACGCTCTCGCGGAGTGAACAGTTATCGTTAATACTATTCACTAATACAGCGAGAGATGAAAGGCTTCCATTTGTGCAAACCATCTAACCGGACGCTATTTTGAAGAAAAATCACGTCCGGTTTTTCTTTTGCTCGGAGATACTTCCGCAGATTTTTTTGATCCCATGAAAAATCAGTCAGAAATTCAATGGAGATGTGGCTCGTCCGACCGCGGAGTGTTGGTAAGCCCCACATGAGTCTGTATAAAACCGGCAGAATCAGGGCATCATCCGATTGACATTATACCGGCACACCGATATAATAATGTTGAGGTGAGTACCTTGAGCGTCAATGAAATTTTATTGCAGCGCGGCATGACAAAATACAAGCTGGCTAAATTGAGCGGCGTTCCATACTCGACGATCAACGATATTTGCAGTGGAAAGACGAGAATTGAAAAGTGCTCCGCAGAAACACTCTACAAGCTCTCGCAGCCACTTGGCGTTACAATGGAACGGCTTATGGAGGAAAACCGGAAGGGAGGCGCGGAAATGGAGTACCGGGACACATTCGATGTTTTCAAAAGCAATATCTGCCATCAGGTCAAGGACATGGGCGATCTCGATTTTATCATCCATACGTTGAAATCCGGGCTGATCAGGAAATATTACGATCAAAAGTGGTATCCCGAAAGCCTCTATCTGCTGGCGATGGTGGATTATCTGAGCCGTGAAAACGACCTTCCTCTTTGTCAGGAATATAATGACGTCCGCGCGCGCAGGCTGGCTGAGCCGCTGTTTCCGTTGAGTGTGGTCATGGCCGACGACATCACAAGAAGCAACAAGTGGAAAGCCGAGAGCATACGCGATGCGATACCGGAATTTATGCACTTCAATATTGTAGAAGGTGAGATTCGGAATGTCGTCTGACACGCATTTTACGCGGGAAAATCTGGATTTCTATTTACGGGAGCTGGCAAAGGAATACAGAAAACTCGGCGGTAAAAACATGCCTGCCGAAGTGATTCTGATCGGCGGCGCGTCCATCTTGGCCAATTATGGCTTCCGAAATATGACTTATGATATGGACGCTATTATTTCGGCATCCTCCGCCATCAAAGACGCCATCAATCACGTGGGAGACAAGTACGGGCTTCCGAATGGCTGGCTGAATACCGATTTTGTAAGGACAAAATCCTACACGCCGAAGCTGATTGAATATTCCGTTTACTATAAAACTTTTTCCGGCGTTCTCACCGTGAGGACGGTTTCCGCAGAATATCTGATCGCTATGAAGCTAAAATCCGGCAGACGGTATAAAAACGACATTTCCGATGTGGTGGGAATCATCAGCGAGCATAACGCCAAAGGAAAGCCTCTGACTTTCGCTCAGATTGACAAAGCGGTCCGTGATCTCTACGGTTCATGGGATGAAATTCCCGCCGACCTGAAAAATTTAGTTACATTCGCTTTGGAGCAGCCGGATAAACCGGCCTTATATGAACGATACAGAGGATTGGAAAAACAGTCTAAAGATATCCTGCTGGAATTTGAACAAAATCATCCGGATGTTGCAAACGAGAACAATGTAAATGCCATCCTCGAAAAGGCGCTGCGGAAAAAGCAATCGAAGGACGAGCCGGAGAGGTAAAGACTCAAACCATTAAAAGTTCATCATAATAGCCATTTAAGGGCGTTCCATTCGTGGAGCGCCCTATTTTTATCTCCGGAGGTGAAAGCAGCATGGCAGCAAACGTGATTGCCATAGCAAATCAGAAGGGCGGCGTCGGCAAAACGACAACCGCCGCAAATCTCGGTATCGGGCTTGCCCGTCACGGAAAGAAGGTGTTACTTGTTGACGCCGATGCCCAGGGCAGCCTGACCGCAAGTCTCGGCTGGCAACAGCCGGATCAGCTCGACGTGACGCTTGCCAGCGTCATGGGAAAAGTGATCGAGGACAAACCCGTCGATCCGCAGGAGGGAATCCTTCACCACGCCGAGGGCGTCGATCTTATGCCCGCCAACATTGAGCTTTCCGGCATGGAAGTGTCGCTGGTCAACGCCATGAGCCGTGAAACCGTCCTGCGGCAGTATCTCGAAACCGTGAAAAGGAACTATCAGTATGTGCTGATCGACTGTATGCCGTCTTTGGGGATGCTGACCGTCAACGCATTGGCGGCTGCGGACAGCGCCCTCATCCCGGTTCAGGCGGAATACCTCCCGGTCAAGGGGCTGGAACAACTGCTGCAAACCATCGCCAAAGTACGAAAGCAGATCAACCCGCATTTAAAAATCGACGGCATCCTGCTCACGATGGTCAACGAGCGCACCAATTTTTCTAAAGACATTATCGCGCTCCTGCATGATACCTACGGCGGGAAATTGAAAATCTTCGAGAACAAAATTCCCCTTTCGGTGCGGGCCGCAGAAATCAGCGCGGAAGGTAAAAGCATCTATGCTCACGATCCGAACGGCAAGGTCGCGCAGGCGTATGAATCTCTGACGCAGGAGGTGTTGAGAATTGAAAAGCAGCGCCAAAAACATAAAGCTGACCTCATACGATGAAATCTTCCAGACCGAGGAAGAAAAGAAGGACGCCGAGCGGGAGAGGGTGCAGGAAATCCCGCTTTCCGAGCTTTACCCGTTTAAGGACCATCCGTTTCAGGTGCGCGATGACGATTCCATGAAAGATACCACCGAGAGCATCCGGAAATACGGCGTGCTCGTTCCGGCAATCGCCCGTTCCCGTCCTGAAGGCGGTTACGAACTGATTGCCGGGCACAGGCGGAAACATGCCTGTGAGCTGGCAGGCAAAGAAACCATGCCGGTGATCGTCCGGGAACTGGACGACGACGCGGCGACAATCATCATGGTCGATTCCAATTTACAGCGGGAGAATATCCTTCCCAGCGAGCGGGCGCTGGCCTATAAAATGAAGCTGGAAGCCTTAAAGCATCAGGGACAGCGCACAGATTTAACATCGGAACAAGTCGTTCCAAAGTTACCGGCACGTAATCAGATAGCAAAAGAATCTGGCGAAAGCGGTATGCAGGTTAGCCGATATATCCGCCTGACCGAGCTTTCGCCGGAGCTGCTCTAGATGGTGGACGACAAAAAGGTCGCTTTCAGCCCCGCCGTAGAGCTTTCTTATCTGAAACCGGAGGAACAGACCCTCTTGCTGGACGAAATTGAAAAGCAACAGGCCACCCCTTCTCTTTCCCAGGCGCAGCGTCTCAAAAAGTACAGTCAGGACGGCAAGCTCGACGCAAACGTGGTGGACGCCATTATGACGGAAGAAAAGAAGGAAGTCGAGAAGGTGACTTTGCCGGGCGACCGGCTGAAAAAGTATTTTCCAAAAAGCTATACCCCGAAGCAGATGGAGGATACGATTTATAAGCTGCTCGAACAGTGGCAGCGCAAACGGCAGCAGAATCTTGAAAGGTAAAGACCGACAGGGCTGAGACGTTCCGATAGGACCGTCTTTTTTTATTTGCAGAAGGAAGTGAGTGAAATGCCAAAAAATGCCGGTCTGGATTACTTCCACCCCAACGAATCCGAGCAATTCACGTTTTATCGCATCCCGAAAATCCTGTTCACGGATGAACGCTTCTGTGGGCTGTCTGCGGATGCCAAAATCCTCTACGGCCTGATGCTCGACCGCATGGGCCTGTCCCTGCGAAACGGCTGGATCGACGACAAAGGCCATGTGTTCATCTATTTTACGCTGGAAGATTCCCTGAACTTTCTGCGCTGTGGGCACGGAAAAGCCGTCCGGCTGTTTGCGGAACTCGAAGGAATCGGGCTGATCGAACGCAGAAAACAGGGCCAGGGGCATCCCACAAAAATTTTCGTCAAGAACTTTGCCACACAGCCGGAAGCCAAGACTTCCGGAAGCGGGAAGTCTGAAACAGGCCAAAATCCCGCGGGAAAGGCCAATGAAAGGCCGAAACCGGATTCCGGGCAGTCTGAGGAAACTCATACTTCCGAAAATGGAACTTCTGCGTTTCCGAAGATCGGAAGTGCAGATTTCCCGAATTTGGACGGTAGTGATACTTACGCGAATCATACGGAATTGAGCGAGACTGATCCATCCATCTATCCGGCAGGTGCGAAACCGGAAGCCGATTCGATGGATGCGATAGAGGCATACCGGGAAGTGGTCAAGGAAAACATCTCCTACGATATTCTCAAACAGAAATGCGACCCGGAACGGCTCAATGAGATCGTGGACATCATCCTCGACACGCTTTGCAGCCGGAAAAAGACGATCCGGATCGCCGGAGAAGACTTTCCCGCAGAGGCGGTGAAAAGCCGCCTGCTGAAACTGGACGACGGGCACATCGAATATGTGTTGGAATCCCTCGACCGCAACACAACTGAAATCCGCAATATTCGCAGTTATCTCCTGACGGCGCTCTATCAGGCCCCAACCACAATCAACAGCTACTATGCCGCGCGGGTCAACCATGACCTGTATGGGGATCGGCAGTAACCGCCATGCCCCGCGTCACCGACGAACAGATTGCCGAGGCAAAGAAATGGGACCTGCTTTCCTACCTTCAGACCTTCGAGCCGCAGGAATTGAAAAAGTCCGGCCCGCACGAATTCCGCACCGTTTCGCATGGCAGCCTGGTCATCAGCAACGGCCTGTGGCATTGGTGCAAACAGGGCATCGGCGGAAAGACCGCGCTGGATTACCTGGTCAAAGTGCGCGGCATGGGATTCGTGGAGGCGGTCGAGGCGCTTTCGGGCGCGGGGCCTCTCCCCGATTTTCCCCAGCCGGTCGTAGAACCGCCGAAGCCCTTCCGTCTGCCGGAGGCCGACCGCTGCGCGATCCATGTCATTTCCTATCTCCAAAAGCGCGGCATCGACACGGAAATCATCTCCCGCTGTATCCAAAACGGGAACCTTTATGAAAGCCTGAAATATCACAACTGCGTATTCGTCGGGCGCGATCCTTCCGGAATAGCCCGATTTGCCTGTCTGCGCGCCACCCATGGAGATTTCAAACTGGATATTGAAAGCAGCGACAAGCGGTTCAGCTTCGTTTTGCCCGCCGCCGATCCGCAGAGCCGTACCCTGCTCGTATCTGAAAGCCCGATTGACGCTCTTTCCCGCGCGACCCTTCGGAAAACGGAGACAGGCGATTGGGATAAGGCCCACTATCTGTCGCTGAGCGGCACGTCGCCGCTGGCGCTTCTGCAATACCTGACCGATCATCCGGCAATCGACTAGGTATCGCTCGGCCTCGACAATGACGAGGCGGGGATGAAGGGTATGGAAAAAATCCTGGAGATGGCGGAAGAAAACGAGGTGCTCCGCCGCTGTGCCCTGACCGCCGACCCGCCACCCAAAGAGTGCGGCAAGGACTATAACCTGATGCTGCAACAAAAATTGGCCGAAATCCGGCCCAAACACGAAAGGAGTTTTTCCAGATGAAAAGACCGCTCGCTTATATCAGTACCGCCGTGACCGGCGACGCTGCCTCCGCCTTTTGCCGAACCGTGTACGAGGCGGGGTTTTCCCCGATTTGCCCCTCGCTGTATCTGCCCGATTTTCTTAACGATGCCGTGCCGGGGGAACACAAGGACGGCATCGACATTGCGCGCGACCTTCTGCGGCGTTCTCATGTTTTGGTGGTGTGCGGCAAGTCGGTCGATGAAACCATGATGAATGAAATCGCCATTGCCCAACGTCTGCACATCACCGCGACGACGCTCGACGGTATCCTGGTTGTCCAGGGGCAGGGCCGCTCCGCGCGGAAAGAAACAAAAAAACGTGTTTAAAGTAGCGGTTGATCAGGGGCGGGACATCGGCCCGGAGCTTTGACCGGGCCGTTCTGATTCTCCCGGAAGGAGTGTGATTCTATTTGCAGGAGGAAGTTACGGAAAAAACGGTTGCCCTTTCCGTGCGGTCGGCCAAGATGACCGCGAGGGTGCTGCAAGTAATCCTGCGCAAGGTACTTGCCGAAATGAAGAAAAAGCGGAACAATCCGAAGATTTATCGCGGCAAACAGCCGGTCAAAAAGCTGGTTCAGCAGGGTGCGGGCGTTTCCAACATCGAGATCACGGACGGCAATATCAAGTCGTTCGAGCATGTTGCGAAAAAGTACGGCGTGGACTATGCGCTGAAAAAGGACGATACCGTATCGCCTCCCCGCTGGCTGGTGTTTTTCAAGGGGCGCGACGCCGATGCCCTGACCGCCGCGTTTAAGGAGTTTACCGCGAAGACGGTACGGGATAAGGAAAAGCCGTCGATTCTCGAACAGCTCAACAAATTCAAGGAGATTGTCAAAAACAGCGTGATCGACAAGGTGAAGCATCGGCAGAAGGAGCAGGAACGATGAACAAAAACACAAAAAGATATGTTCTGCCGAATCTGCCCTACCTGCTGATCTTCTGGTTCTTTGATCTGCTGGGCGAATCCTACCGCATTTCAGCGGGTGCGGATTTGGATAAGCTGGTCAATACAATCGTCAACCTGGGCTTTGTCCTCTCCCGACCCTTACCGAGTTTGGCCCCGGACGATCTGCTGGCAGGTCTTTTGGGTACGGCGGCCATCCGGGGCGTTATTTATGTTAGAAGCAAAAATGCAAAGAAGTTTAAAAAAAACGTTGAATACGGTTCCGCCCGATGGGGGACGCCGAAGGACATTAAGCCCTACATGGACCCGGTGTTCCGCAAAAACGTCATTCTTTCGCAGACGGAACGGCTGATGTTGTCAAACCGCCCGAAAAATCCGAAATACGCAAGGAACAAGAATGTGCTGGTCGTCGGCGGTTCCGGTTCCGGTAAGACTCGCTTCTTTGTCAAGCCGAATCTGATGCAGTGTCATTCAAGCTACGTCGTCACCGACCCGAAGGGCACCGTCCTGATTGAATGCGGAAGGCTATTGCAGCGGAATAAATACCGGATCAAAATTTTCAATACCATCAATTTCAGAAAAAGTATGCACTATAACCCCTTTGCCTATATTCACAGCGAAAAGGATATTTTGAAGCTGGTGAATACGCTGATTGCCAACACAAAAGGCGAAGGAAAATCCGGAGACGATTTTTGGGTCAAGGCGGAAACCCTTCTTTACTGCGCGCTGATCGGGTACATCTGGTACGAAGCGCCGAAAAACGAACAGAATATGTCAACCCTGATCGAATTCATCAACGCTTCCGAAGTCCGGGAAGACGACGAGGATTTCAAAAATCCCGTGGATCTCATGTTCGAGGCGCTGGAAAAAGAAAATCCGAACCACTTCGCCGTCCGGCAGTACAAGAAATACAAGCTGGCGGCGGGCAAGACAGCGAAAAGCATCCTTATTTCCTGCGGCGCGCGGCTCGCTCCTTTTGACATTCAGGAAGTCCGGGACATTACTTCCTACGATGAAATGGAACTGGACACCATCGGGGACCGCAAAACTGCCCTGTTCGTCATTATCTCCGACACAGACGACACGTTCAATTTCCTTGTCGCCATGCTTTACTCCCAGCTTTTCAACTTACTCTGCGATAAAGCGGATGATGTGTACGGCGGACGTCTGCCGGTTCATGTGCGCTGCCTGCTGGACGAATTTGCGAACATCGGGCAAATCCCGAAGTTTGAAAAGCTGATTGCCACCATGCGCAGCAGGGAAATTTCGGCCTGCATCGTTTTACAGGCGCAGTCACAACTCAAAGCCATCTACAAGGATAATATGGACACCATCATCGGCAACTGCGACAGTGCGTTGTTTCTCGGCGGCAAAGAAAAGACCACCCTGAAAGACCTGTCCGAAGTGCTCGGCAAAGAAACCATCGACCTGTTCAACGAGAGCGATACGCGCGGTACGCAGCGCAGCTACGGCATCAATTACCAAAAGACGGGCAAGGAGCTTATGTCTATGGATGAGCTTTCCGTCCTCGACGGAAGCAAGTGCATCCTCCAGCTTCGGGGCGTGAGGCCGTTCCTCTCCGATAAATACGACATCACGCAGCATCCGAATTACAAGTATCTGGCCGATTACGACAAGCGAAACGCTTTCGACATTGGAAAGTTTCTGGACACCCGGCTCAAAGTAAAGCCGGACGAAGTGTACGACGTCTATGAATTCGAGGATGACACGCCGCCCGAAAACCCGAACGCCGCCTGATTGGGCGGCTTTTTTGTTGCCAGGAAATCCCTTTCCAAACATATCCCACTGTTTTTCAAGGAGGTTTATTTATGGAATTTTTCACAGCAGCCATCGGCACGTTAAAAGTGGTGGTCATCGCGCTGGGCGCGGGCCTCGCGGCATGGGGCGGCATCAACCTCATGGAGGGGTACGGCAACGACAATCCAGGTGCAAATGGGCAGTGTCCATATAGAAGCAGCTAACGACAACAAATATTGACAACCAACAGACAGGCAATGTAATTTTACCAAGCCTATGATAGCATAAGTACTCCATCTCCTTTTTTGTTCATTCAATGGCGCATGGAAATATTAGACGATAGCAACAGTTCTTCGAACGAAATCAGGTACGCTTGCGTCTATCTTCTGTAGTATGATAAAGTTTGACTGAGTTAGATTGCTTCTAAAAAGATTGTAAATACTTTTCGACGAGGGCTAAAAGAAAATTAAATCTAATAACCGTGATATTTAGCTTCAAATTCGTAGTACATGATTGAGGCAGAAAGGATGGTAACGTGCCGATGGATGATAGTCAAATCATTGATTTGTTCTTTGAGCGCTCGGAGCAAGCGATTAATGAATTATCTAAAAAATACGGCAGAGTATGTAAGAAAGTATCCCAAAACATTTTGAACAACGCACTTGATGCCGAAGAATGTGTCAACGATGCTTATTTAGGTACATGGAACAGTATACCGCCTCAAAGACCAAATCCATTGCTTACGTATGTTTGTCGCATTGTACGCAACCTTTCCATTAAGAAATATCATGCGAATACCGCTATCAAGCGCAACAGTTATTATGATATCGCACTTGAAGAGCTGGAAGATTGTTTATCGTCATCAGATACCGCTGACAAAGAATTTGACGCCAAGGAACTCGCAAAGATCATTGATGATTTTCTTGACACACTGGACAGAGACAATCGCGTTATGTTTGTTCGCCGGTACTGGTTTTCCGATCCATTATCCGAAATTGCAAAGATGTTTGGGATTACTGAACATAACGCTTCCGTCCGTCTTTCCCGCATACGGGAAAAAATGAAGAAATATTTAATAAAGGAGGGCGCTTTCGTATGAAGAAAGAAATTCTCTCGCAAGCTATTGGTGAGATTGATACAAGGCATATCAGCGAAGCCATGGACTATCATACAGCCAATCGTAAAACGAGCATTTTTAGGAAACCCTTTGGTAAATCGATGATTGCCGCTGTTCTCTGCCTTTGCCTGCTGATAGGTTTTAGTGTTTTTATGCCTTTTGGCGGAGTAGTTGTAAAGGCATATGCTTATGGAACCAATGAAGAAATTATAAATACTGGCACGGTTTTATCCTCTGGCACAATCACTGATGATGGGACGATGACAGGCCATCCGCTTCAATTCTATATTACTGGTAAAGACATTGCGACTGTCCGTTTTTCATGCAAAAATCAATGGATTGATTTCGTCGATTGGACGCAGAAGCGTGATGAGTACGGCATAGGCAAGAACTTTACTGTTTCCTATGGTGAAGATGAAAGCGAGTATTACTACCTGGTAATAGACTGGGTTCCAGATGATACAATCCGAACGCTGACGGATAACAACGATATCGGAATTAAAGATTTACCGGCTAAATTACGCGAAGATGTAATTGTTCTGCAAATCACCTATGAAAATGGAAAAACGGCGACTAAAGCTATGAAAATCAGTTTGCAGGATAACGGTAAGTTCGTTGCTGCTTTCGGTGACTATACCATTACGGATCAAGACAAGTTTATTGAACAGCCGGATAGCAAGCCAATCAGCAGAGATATTCTGTATGCTCAGGGGAGTGACGCTGCTTCTCAAAACTCAAAAGGCGTAACTTCTTATAAATCAGCATTGTCTGAAAAGGAAATCGAAGCGGCAAAGGCCGTCGCGATGGATTATTACAAAAAAACTGTTTGGCAGATTGAGAAGATCAGTGTAACCGCAGACAGTAACAGCCGATACAATAATACCGGAATTGAAGCGGAATATTCCGCCGGTAATATTATCATTTTTGATGTAACCGCAATCCGCGATGGAGAAACAGAAAACCGTACAATTAGTGTAGTGAGAGCAGATAACGGTGCATGGTCTGTCATAAACGAGGGCTTTTAATGCAAACGCAGTATGAAACAGCCATAAATGATTCTGGTGTGTTTTATGCTCTGATAGCTGAAATATTTGAACAGCCGCCAACGGTAAGAAAAAAAACCGTTGCTTCGGCGGCCAAATAGTTGTGCGCCCAAAAGTATATAACGGCAAAGCGGCGGTTTTGACAAAAATCAAAGCCGCCGTTTTCTTTTTGGAAAAATCGGGTTTTGGAGAACATAACGCTTACCTTTAAGAGCACGGCGGTAAGAGGAGGATGCCGCCGTGCCTTGTCGTATTTTCTTGACCGATAGTCTGTCAAAAAAAGCCCGTGCTTTCCTAAGGGAAACTGCGGCCATCAGCAGGAACCAATAGATCATAAAAACAGGATATACAAGATCACCTTTTCTCAAAAAGCTCATTTGGATTATGTCCAAGTGAGCTTTTTTGCGTCCATTATTTTCCGTTGCCGTTCGCCACCCTGCCCTTTCTGAAATTTCAAATCATTCAGAAAGGATAGAAAAAATAATGGAGATACATGTCAAAATCAACGGACAAACTGTGTCCGTTGAAGTCGCAGTCGAGGTCTACGAGTATCTTGACCAAGCTGAACACGAGGACGAGAATCTTGCCCACGAAAAGCGCCGCCATTGGGACAGGCGGGAGTTTGATGAATACATAATCGCCCGTGAGAACCGTTGCTACTCTGAAACGCCGGAGCAATGGCTCTGCCGCAAGGAAACCTTGCAGGAGATCATAGCGGCGCTGGAAATCTGCACGGAGGTTCAGCGTCAGCGGTTTCTTTTTTTCGCACTGGACGGACTGAGCTATGCGGAGATTGGAAAGCTCTGCGGCTGCTCCAAATATGCCGTGCGGGATTCCATAGCGGCAGTCCGTAAAAAATGCAGAGATTTTTTTGAAAACAGACCCCACGAAACGGAATTTTCGGGCTAACCAAGTGAAGGGCAATTTTGCCCTATCACATGAGCAAGAGGGACAGGCAGTTTTACGCTGCTCTGTCCCTCTTGTTGTCTGGAGGTTTTGCCCATGCCAATTATCAATTTGCGCAAACACTACCCGTTTCTAAAAGAGGATTGTTTCGTTGAAGTAACAGATGAAGTTGCCGAGGTTTTCCTTCTGGCAGATCGTCAGGAGAACAATTACCGGCTGCGAACGTACCGGCACAAAGCCTACTATTCACTGGATCGTGGGGACGGTATCGAAAACGACGCTATCCACACGGCGGCGTCGCCGGAGGAAATCATGCTTCAAAAGGTATCTTTGGAACAATTGCAGGAGGCACTTAACCATCTGCCACCAATTCAGGCGAGACGTGTGTATGCTCACTACATACTTGGCCTAAAGAAAGTGGATATCGCCCGTGCTGAAGGCGTGAACAGTGGCGGCGTCTGCGATTCCATAAAGAAAGGTGTAAAAAATCTCAGGCGCTATTTTGAAAAGAAAAAATGGATCGAATGATCGGAGGCCACCCATGGAAAATTCAAAAGATAAAGTACAAGCGGTTCGGGAACAAATTCGACAGCTCGAAAACCGCCAGAAGATACTTCTAAACAAGAAATCCGATGCCGAACGTAAGGAGCGGACGCACCGGCTTATTGAGCGCGGGGCCATTCTGGAAAGCGTCTTTCCTTCTGTCATTTCTCTGTCAAACGATGAAGCCAAGACATTTCTCTCGGAGGTTTCGCAGTTGCCGGAAGTACGAAAGCTGCTGAAAACGGAGCCGGAAACCGGGGACGCAGGATAATTCCATTGGTTACAATGGCGCACATATACACCCTTGCGGGTGTTGTGCTTGTTGCGTCCTGTCGGACGCGATGGGGAGCTGCACTCCCCAAACCTCTTGCGCGCCTCACAGAAAGGCACATCCTCTGCGGAGTATGTGCCTTTCCATGAGGCCGAATATCGCCGTCATCGGAGGTGAACATATGGCGATTTATCATTGCTGCATTAAGATCATCAAGCGCAGCGAGGGCCGGAGCGCCGTTGCCGCAGCCGCCTACCGCAGCGGCGAAAGGCTTATAAACGAATGGGACGGCATGACCCACGACTATACGAAAAAGCGCGGTATTGTCCATACGGGAATTCTGCTGCCCTCCCATGCTCCATCTGAGTTTCAAGACCGCTCTGCACTCTGGAACAGTGTGGAGAAAATCGAGAAAAGCCGCGACGCCCAGCTTGCCCGTGAAATCGAAATCGCTTTGCCGGTTGAGCTTGACCGTCAGGAACAAATCAGCCTTGTCCGCGCCTATGTCCGGGACAACTTTGTTGCCGCCGGGATGTGCGCGGACTTTGCTGTTCACGACAAGGGCGACGGCAATCCCCATGTTCACATTATGTTAACCATGCGCCCACTGAAAGCCAACGGCGAATGGGGCGCGAAATGCCGGAAGGAATACGATCTTGACGAATACGGCCAGCGCATCCGGCTCCCCGGCGGCGCGTTCAAAAGCCACCGTGTAAATACAACCGACTGGAACGAACAGGCCAAAGCGGAAGAATGGCGGGCGGCGTGGGCCGAGTGCGCCAACCATGCTCTGAAACAAAAGGGATTGTCGGAACGTATCGACCACCGCAGTTATGCGCGTCAGGGCGTGGAACAGATACCTACCGTCCACATGGGAGTTGCCGCTACGCAGATGGAACGACAGGGCCTCGTCACTGAAAAAGGCAGTGTCAACCGGGAAATTGCCGCGCAGAACAAGTTGCTGAAAGAAATTAAGGCCCGCATCACCCGTCTTTACAACTGGTCAAAAGAACAATCTAAACAGCCGGGAGAAAAGCGGAGCGTTCTGGAACAGCTCCAACAAGCGCAAAACGCAGCCAAACCTACCACCATCTATGGCAAGGTCAAAGCACTCAAGGAGAACGCCGCCATTTTCAACTTCCTGATGGAAAACGGCATTGCCTCCATGCAGGAGCTTTATGAAAAAATCTCCGCTATGAACAGTGATTATTACGCTCTGCGCGGCGAAATCGTGAACGCCGAACGCCAGATTGCCAAGTTCAACGAACGCCTTTCCATGTGGGAGCAGTTTTCTGAAAACAAGGCCATTCATAAACGTCTTTCCAATATTAAGCCGAATATGCGGGATACCTTCTCAGAGAAGCACCGCGCCGAACTGATCCTGTTCGATGCCGCCGCTAAATATTTTGGTGATCTGAAAGCCTCCGGTGAAACAATCACGCTGCAAAAATGGCGGGCCGAGGTTGGGCGCCTGACCGCTTATAAAGACGAGCAATACCAACGTATGAAAGCCATGCGCGAAGATATTAAGGCCGTGGAAAAAATCCGAAAGACCGCCGATGCGCTTACAAAAACTGAAAATTCCAAGAAAAAGGAGCAGCATGAAATATGAAGTTCAAAACCGTTCCCGAAACGATACCGAATCCCGACATTTCCATATCCATCTATCCTATCCCTATCCCAATATCCCCCGTCTCACAAACGGGGCTTACAGAAGCGAAAAACGCCGAAAATGACACCGGGAAGTTACAACAAATTCGTCTAACGGCCAGTATCGCCGTGACGTTCAGACAGGGGTGTTTGCCATGCCGAGAATGAGCAAAAAGCGAAAACTGGAATGGGCGTTCTTCCTCAATCACCGCAACCGTATTACATACAACGACCTGTGCCGGAAATGCATCCACGGCTGCAAGCAGAGCTTCCGGGCTTTGGTCATAGAATGCCCCCGCTACCAATCCAAGCGCAGCAGTAACAGGCAGTAAGTCTTTCATGCTTTCATGAAGGGCTTTTTATTTTTAGAAAGGAGTATCGAATGCAGGAAAACAAAAAAGTTGAAAACATAAATGTCATATCGGAGCCGCGAACCACTACGCGCAAAATCGGTAACACGACCTTTATTGTATCCTCCCGTTTCAGCGAGGCCAAGGAACGCGATCCCGCCGCCGTCATTGCCCGCCTCATCCAATACGACGCCGATCAGACGGACAAGACCTCCTGATTTTCTCACAACAATCGTGACAGCCACGGTAATGTGTGGTATATTTGTGTCATACATTACCGTCTGTTGGCTGTCGGAATGGAGGATATTTTGAATAGACAGCCAAATGAAAAAATCAATTACCTATATGGACGATTGAGCCACGAGGACGAATTGCAGGGCGATTCCAACAGCATCGTTAATCAGCGGAAAATCCTCACCCGGTATGCCGAGGAAAACGGCTTTGTCCCTTACGAGTTTATCTATGACAACGGCTTTTCCGGGGCCGACTTCGAGCGTCCCGCCTTTACCGGGATGATGGAGGACGTGGAGGCCGGAAAGGTGTCCACGGTTATCGTCAAGGACATGAGCCGCTTCGGGCGCGATTATCTGAAAGTGGGTTTCTATACGGAAATCCTTTTTGCGGAAAAAGACGTGCGGCTGATCGCGGTTAATGACAACGTGGACACGGAACGCGGTGAAAACGATTTTACTCCCATGATGAACCTGTTCAACGAGTGGTATGTACGGAGTACATCAAAGAAAATCCGCGCCGTGTGGCAGGCCAAGGGCAAAAGCGGCGAACGCCTTGCCGTTATCCCGCCCTATGGCTATCGCAAAGACCTGGACGATTCCAAACAGCTTGTCATTGACGAGGAAAGCGCCGCCGTTGTGCGCCGGATCTTCCGGCTTTCCGTTGAGGGCCTCGGCCCCGCGCAGATTGCCAGGGCGCTGAATGCCGAACACCTTTTAAACCCCAGCAGCTACAAATATGAACACGGGATACTCTCCAAGGCCCGGCCCTGCAAAGACCCGTATTTTTGGAATACCACCACAGTACATAAGATTTTGGATGCGCCGGAATACATCGGTGAAACCGTCAATTTCAAGACGTGGACGAAATCTTACAAGGACAAAAAATGTCATTGGAACCCGCCTAAAAAACAGTTTGTGTTTGAGAATACCCATCCGGCGATTATTGACGCTGAAACGTGGGAGATTGTCCGCAGGATGCGGGAACACAAACGCCGTGCTCCCCGCTATGGAAATCCCGGTTTATTCTCCGGTGTTGCCTATTGCGCCGACTGCGGGAACAAACTGTATTATTACACACGGGCCATTTACAACAAAGACAGGTCAAAGGTACGCTATGAGGGTTCATATAGCTGTTCGGAATACCGAAAGGACGTTCAGTATTTGCAGGAGGGCCGGAAATGCACCGCCCACTATATTCAGGAAAGCCAGTTGGAACAGCTTGTGCTGGAAGAATTGCGGGAGCTTTTACGGTTCGTTTCTCAAAATGAAAAGCGGTTTGTGCGCCTTGTAATGGACAAGAGCCGGTTAGAGCAAAGCAAGGAAACGGCGGCAAAAAAACGCGCCGCCGAGAAAAACCGCCGCCGTATTACCGAGATTGACACGCTGATCGAACGGCTGTATACGGATAACGTTTCGGGGAAAGTGCCAGATGAACGCTATCTGAAAATGTCCGCAAAGTTCGAAGCGGAACAGGCTGAATTGATACAAGCCCTTGCTTCTCTGGAAACAGAGATAGCCGCCGAGGAAAGCCAAACAGTCAATGTGGACAGGTTCCTTGAAGTGGTTCGCCGCTATACCGAGATTGAAAAGCTTACCCCGGCCATCGTCCATGAGTTCATCGAAAAAATCATCGTCCACGAGCCGGAACAGGCGCGGGGCGACCGCCGCCAGAAGATAGAAATTATCTACAACAACATCGGCGCGGTTAACCCGCAGAACTGGCAGGATGCCGGTTCGCAAAACTGAATATAGGGCCGAGTGCCGTTATAATAACGCCGCCGCCCGCCATGAGTATGCTTGCTTCTTTACGGACACTGTCCGAAATCGCAAGGCATTAAGCAGCTCATGGCGGGCGGCGGCGTGGTGCTGATCGGGATGAAGCTCATTCCGCTGCTCGCCAATCTCCTGAGCTAAGGCCATGCAGTTTATCTTTGACGCTTTCACGAACTGGATCAAAACATTCCTGATCGGCAGCATCACGAACAGTCTGAACGGCATGTTCAGCGACGTCAATTCCCGTGTGGGCAGCATTGCCGATCAGGTGGGTCAGACCCCTCAGGGCTGGAACGCCGACATTTTTTCGATGGTGCGCAATCTCTCCCAGACCGTCATTATCCCGATTGCCGGTATGATCCTGACTTTTGTGGTGTGCTATGAGCTGATCTCCATGATCGTAGAGCGGAACAACCTGCACGAAGGTGTATGTTGTAGAGGATGTATTTCAAACACATCAAAAACAACACGCATGACAGTCGGTGCATTTATGGTAAAATAGCTTGACAGATGCGATAAAGAGGTGATAAGGTGCTCCGTTTTTAGACGAAAACTATTGACTTTAGCATGGTGTTAGGGTTTATGATAAGCAGAGCTAAAGCTGTGTATTGGAGATGAGATTTATGCTCAAAATCGGGGATTTTTCCACACTATCAAAGATAAGTATCTTCATGCTTCGACACTACGATGAAATCGGATTACTTATTCCGGCTCATATTGATAACTTTACAGGCTACCGTTACTATAGTGAAGAACAGCTTACTGTTGCCAATCGTATACAGGCACTGAAAAATATGGGGCTAGGTTTGTCCGTTATCAAGGATATTTTATCGGAATACGAGGATGAAGAAAGCTTGAAGCGATATCTAATGCTCCAAGCAACACAGAAACAGGAAGAAATCACAACGATGCAAAAACAATTATCGCTGCTTCAAACAACAATTAAAGGACTTGATAAAAGTTCTCCGCTTTCCAGATTCAATATTGCAGTAAAAGAGCTTCCCAAAAGAAATGTAATAAGCTATCGCAGCATGATTGCCGCTTATGACCACGAGGGAATATTGTGGAAAAATTTGTCCGAAGAAATTAGTGCACAGTCCGTACAACTTGCCACTCCATGTTACAGCATCGCTATTTTCCATAGTGAAGGATTTGTCGATCAGGGAATTGATGTGGAAGTCCAACGAGCTGTAGTTGGAAAATATCGTGATACAGACGCAGTTCGATTTAAGGAAGTTGACTCAATCACTGTCGCCACACTGACTTACAAGGGTGGTTATATTCAGCTGAGCGAGGCGAATGAAGCAGTTGCAAATTGGATTTTGGAGAATGGGTATGAATTAAACGGGCCGATCTTTAATATCTATCATGTTTCTCCCGAAACTGAATCTGATCCGGACAATCTGGTTACCGAAGTGTGTTTTCCTATAAAAAGCAAATAGCATTCTCCCTATATAATCGCTGCCATTTCCGGCGGCGATTTTTTTGCCTAAAGTTGTTTTCATCTATTGACTCTAGCACCGTGTGATACTGTATGCTTGAATCATGAGAAAAAGGAGGGAACAAATTTGAACGCAATTTCAGCCAGTAATCTATGTAAAGTATATCAGAACGGTAAAAAAGCTCTTACCAATTTGAGTATTGAAGTTCAAGAAGGAGAGATATTTTCTTTATTGGGGCCCAATGGGGCCGGAAAATCAACATTAATTAATATTCTGACTACTTTTCTACAGCCTACATCCGGAAAGATACTGATTATGGGTAAAGATTTATATGCCGAACAAAAGTCGATACGTTCTCTTATTTCCTGTGTAGCTCAAAATGTATCCATCGATAATCATTTGTCCTTGCGTGAAAACATGCTGTTTCAGGGCCGATTATACAAGTTGGACAAACCAACTGCAAACAAGCGGATGGACGCGCTTATTACCGCATTTGACTTGAGGGAGTACGAGAAGAACAGAGTAACTGCATATTCCGGTGGAATTAAACGGCGCTTGGATATTGCTATGAGCATGATGTCTTATCCGAAAATCCTGTTTCTGGATGAACCGACCGTAGGGATGGATATCGAGTCCCGTCAAGCCATGTGGGATGTTGTGAAGAAAATCAAAGCCGATTTCGGAACGACCATTTTACTGACCACACATTATTTGGAAGAAGCCGATATGCTAAGTGATACCGTCTGCATTATGCAGGACGGACACGAGTTAGTGCAGGATACACCCGAAAACCTTCGTCAGCATACCGGACAAAAAGTCATTCGGATTGATTTGGATAGTTCAGAAAATTGTCAAGATATTATAAAGCTGATTTCAGATCTGCAATTTGTTAAAGGAATACGGCAAGAACAAAACACCTTATATGCAAATACGCAAAACCCAATGCAAGATTTTCGAATTCTCAATCAATTGCTGATGGATAAACAAACAAGATATTTCTCGATCGGAGTTCTAACGCCCAGTCTTGATGATGTTTTTCTGTCTCTTACTCAAAATAAAGGAGGACGATGAGAAGTGCAGACCATCAATCTCTTTTGGAGAAGCGTTAGATGGCGCTTTCAAAATCCAGTGACAATAATCATGACTTTGGTTCAGCCCCTTATATGGCTGTTACTGTTTAGCACTATATTTGGAGGAAACAAAGCGGAAGGAAACTATACTTCCTTTATTCTTCCCGGAATTCTAGTAATGAGTGTTCTATCCAGCTCCGGCGTAAGCGGAATAGCAAATTATTCCCTGAAAACCGGAGGCAGTTACTATCGAATTAAGATTTCTCCTGTCAAGAGAAGTTCTATTATATTGGCTCATATTTTAGATGCTGCTGTATTGTCATTTATTCAGGCTGCAATATTGATAGGAATTTCGCTCTTGATGTCGGTTAGGATTGCATCCGGAATAAGCGGTGTATTTATCATGATTGTCCTGTTATTCCTAACCATCGCCTTTGTATCAGCTTTGTCATATGCCATCAGTCTTACGCTCCCGGATGAAAATTCATTTATTGCACTTGTAAATACCATTACCTTACCGCTGTTCTTTGTCAGTTCTGCGCTGATGCCATCTGAACAAATACCACAGGGGTTTCGCATTCCCGTATTCATTAATCCGTTTACTCATGTTATTGATAGTCTGCGAATGTTGGTATTGAAAAGCTCCATTGACTGGACACAATTAATATCCACCGTAGGATTATTATTCGTATTATGTATAGCAAGTTTTGCATTGGCTGTTCACTCGCTAAATAATGAAAATCAGTAGTATTTAAAAACAGATACTTATGCAGAAAAAATCGGCCGATTTTTATAGTGATTTATTCACTACCAATGTTCGTGTGAAATCATTGGTAGGTAATTAAATGCGCGCATAAAAGGCCTTCCAATGGCAGTAATGCGATTGGAGGGCCTTTTATGCGCGCAAGTGTGCTACGCCGGTCGATGGAGGAGCCGTTACCCTGTCATAACGGCTTAGCTTAGCTGACAACCTAATTTTTCGTGATTTCAAAAAGCTCATTAAGAAAATGGGTGAATACTGCGCCCATTTTCTACCTAACACCTTACGGGGGTTTCCCTGCATAGGTGTTTTTTTACGTCCATTTTCAATCGGCATCTCGCAGGAAAAGTTTCTGCCGAACATCAGGTCAAATTGGTTTCACATTCAGCCACGCTGCCGCTCACCGCCTGTCCTTTCTGAAATTTCAATCTTTCAGAAAGGACAGAAAAATTTATGGAAGTACATATCAAAATCTACGGGCAGACCGTATCGATAGAAGTGTCCGCCGAAGTTGGTGGATTTCTTGACCGTGCAGGACATAAGGGTGAGAACCTGTCCCACGAAAAGCGCCGTCATTGGGACAAGCGGGAGTTTGACGAATACATAGTCGCCCGTGAGGGGCGGTGCTATTTCGAAACGCCGGAACAATGGCTCTGCCGAAAAGAAACCTTGCAAGAAATTATGGATGCACTGGAAAACTGCACGGAAATTCAGCGACAGCGATTTCTGCTTTTTGCGCTGAATGGGCTGAGCTATACGAAAATCGGAAAGTTTTGTGGTTGTTCCAAATCTGCTGTTCAAAGCAGCATTGAGGCGGTACGCAAAAAGTGCAGAGATTATTTCAATAACAGCCCGTGCAAGACGGAATTTTGGGGCTAACCAAGTGAAGGGTATTTGCCCTATCACATTTGCAAGGGGGACAGGCAGTTTCAAGCTGCCTGTCCCCCTTGCTGTTTGGAGGTTACGCTCATGCCAATCATCAATCTGCGTAAGCACTACCCGTTTCTCAATGAGGACTGTTTCGTCGAGGTCAGCGACAAAGTTGCCGAAGCCTTTTTGTTGTCGAAACGACAAGAAGACAACTATCACCACCGGGCTTGGTATCACAAAGCTTACTATTCGCTGGATCGTAGCGACGGCATCGAAAACAGCATTCTTCACATGGAGCCGTCACCTGAAGAAATCCTCATGCAAAAGGTTTCGATGCAACAGCTTTATGAAGCACTTGACCATCTGCCACCCATTCAGGCGCGGCGGGTCTATGCGCATTACATCCTCGGCATGAAGAAAGTGGACATTGCCCGCAAAGAGGGTGTGAACAGCAGCGGCGTATGTGATTCCGTTAGGAAAGGCATAAGAAATCTCAGACGATATTTTGAGAAGAAAAAATGGATGGAGTGATTGAAATTGAGTCCCGTGTCATCGTTACAGGAACCAGAAGCCGTGCGCAAGAAAATCCACCAGCTTGAAAACCGGCAGAAGATTTTACTGAATTGGAAAGCCGACGCAGAACGCAAAGCGCGGGCACATAGACTTATCGAGCACGGGGCCATTTTGGAATCTGTCTTTCCCGAAATCATCTCCATGACAGGCGAACAAATCAAAGCATTTCTGGAGAAAAAACGTTGAGCAGCCGTCCTATCCCTTGGTGTAATTATACCAAGGGCGCACTTATACACCCTGACGGGTGCCGTGCGCTCTGCGAGGCTTGTTGCGTCCTCCGGACGCGATGGGGAGCTGCGCTCCCCAAACCTTTTGCGCAACCTCATGCCGCGTCGAATTCTCTGCGGAGAATCCGACCCGACGTGAGGTTTTGTTATGCCTATCAGCGAAAGGATTTTTGCCTATGGCCATCTATCATTGCAGCATCAAAATAATCAAGCGAAGTCAGGGGCGAAGCGCCGTTGCCGCCGCCGCTTACCGCAGCGGACAAAGGCTTACAAACGAATGGGACGGAATCACGCACGATTATACGAAAAAGGGCGGTGTGGTACATTCTGAAATTCTCCTTCCAGCCCATGCCCCGCCGGAGTTTTCCGACCGTTCCACCCTCTGGAACAGCGTCGAAAAATCCGAGAAAAGCTGCAACGCCCAGCTTGCCCGTGAAATTGAAATTGCCCTGCCCGTGGAGCTTGACCGGCAGGAACAGACCCGGCTTGTCCACGCCTATGTCCGGGACGCTTTTGTAGCCTCCGGCATGTGCGCGGATTTTTCCATTCATGATAAGGGTGACGGAAATCCTCACGCGCATATCATGCTCACCATCCGACCGCTGAAAGAAAACGGCGAATGGGGCGCGAAGTGCCGGAAGGAGTATGACCTCGATGGGCACGACCAGCGTATCTTAATCTCCAGCGGGCGCTTCAAAAGCCATCGGGTCAACACTACCGACTGGAATGATCCGGGCAAGGCCGAAGTGTGGCGGGCGGTGTGGGCCGATGCCTGTAACCGCGCGTTGGAGCAGATCAGCAGGCCGGAGCGAATCGATCACCGCAGCTATATCCGGCAGGGCGTTCAGAAAATCCCAACCGTCCACATGGGCGTCGCGGCCACACAGATGGAGCGCCGGAGTCTTGCCACCGAAAAAGGCGCTGTCAACCGGGAAATTGCCGCACAAAACCGGCTGCTCAAAGAAATCAAGGCCCGGATCACTCGTCTTTACAACTGGTCAAAGCAGCAAGCCGCCGCGCTGCCTGAGAAAAAGCCAAGCATTTGGGAGCAGCTTCAACAGGCGCAGGCCGCAGCACAGCCCACCACCCGATACGGCAAGGTTAAGGCCCTCAAAGAGAGCGTCGCCCTGTTCAACTTTTTACAGGAAAACAGCATTTCCTCCATGCAGGAGCTTTACGTAAAAGTGACCGCTATGCAGACGGAATATTACGGCCTGCGCGGCGAGATTGCCGCCACCGCCCGCCAGATCGACGGATTGAACAAGCGGCTTTCCATGTGGAAGCAGTATTCCGACAACAAGCCGGTTCGCCAGCATCTTACCGCTTTGAAACCGCGAGCGCGGGAAAACTTTCAAGATGCACACAGCGCGGAACTTGCCTTGTATGACGTTGCCGTGCGGTATCTGGATAAGTTAAAAGCGTCCGGCGAAAAGATTACGCCCAAGCATTGGCAGGCCGAAGCGGAACGCCTCACCGCCCAAAACAGCGCCCTGTATCAGCAAATGAAAGCCATGCGCACGGATATTCAGGCCGTGGAGAAAATTCGCAAGACCGCCGATGAACTTGCCCGGTCGGAGAAGCCCAGAGATCGGGGGCACGATCATGAGCGATAAAATCGCACCGAAACGATACCAGAACGCAGCATTTTATATCTGCCTATCCTACCCATATTCCATAACGCCCCGTTTCACAGATGAGGCTTACAGAGCCGATTTTTCTCGAAAACGGCACCGGAAAACTACAGAAAATCTATCTATCCGTCGCAGCGGCGAAAGGAGTGGCCTTCATGCCGAGAATGAGCAAAAAGCGCAAGCTGGAATGGCAGTTTTTCTTGAATCACCGAAGTCGTGTTACATACAACGATCTATGCCGGAAATGTGTCCACGGCTGTAAGCAAAGTTTCCGGGCCGTCGTGATGGAATGCCTACGCTATCAATCCAAGCGAGCAAAACGGAATCATAAGTAACTGAAAGTTCTCATTTGAGAAAGGAGTTGCCGATGGAGCAAAAGCAGGAACAGCAGCCGGTCAAATTCACCGAGGCCATAGGTTCCACCACCTATGAGGTATCCATTCATTTCAGCAAGACAAGCAAAGAAACCCTGAACGATAAAATTTTCCGGCTAATTAAAAACGACACCGGGAAACAGTAACTTTTTTAATTCGACAGTTTCATAATTTATGGAATTGCGGTATAATGGAAGCACCATAAATGTGTTGACTGTCTGAAAGGAGAAAATCCATGTTTGGACAGTCAAAAACGTCTCAGATTACCGCCCTTTATTGCAGGCTCAGCCGCGACGATGAATTGCAAGGCGACAGCAACAGCATCATCAACCAGAAGAAAATTCTTTCTACTTACGCGAAGCAAAACGGTTTCCTGAATATTCAGTATTTCGTGGACGACGGTTTTTCCGGGACGAATTTTCAAAGGCCGGATTTCCAGCGCATGATCGCGGAAGTCGAGCAGAACCACGTCGGCACGATCATCGTCAAAGATATGTCGCGCATCGGGCGCAACTATCTTAAAGTTGGTTTCTATACGGAAGTGATGTTCCGTGAGCGCAATGTGCGGTTTATCGCCGTCAACAACGGCATAGACAGTGACAAGCAGAGCGACAATGATTTCACCCCATTTTTAAATATCATGAACGAGTGGTACGCCCGCGATACAAGCCGAAAAGTTGCGGCTGTCTACCGGGCCAAAGGGCTGGAAGGGAAACACACTTCCAGCCATCCCGTTTATGGGTATCTCAAAGACCCGGGTAATAAATATCAATGGATTGTTGACGAGGAAGCCGCTAATGTTGTCCGGCGAATCTTTCAAATGACAATTGACGGCAAAGGCCCGTACCAGATTGCCGGAATCCTGCAATCGGAAAAAGTGCTTTGTCCTTCCTATTATCTGGCGCAGAAAGGCGTCGGGAACAACAAAAACAAGGTGTTCGCCGACCCGTACCGCTGGTGGGGGAACACGGTTGAATACATTCTCAGCCGGATGGAATACATGGGCTGCACCGTCAATTTCAAGACTTATAAAAAGTCATATAAGGATAGAAACCGAAGGCCCGCGCCGAAAGACAAATGGGCAATCTTTGAACATACGCACGAGCCCATTATCGACGAGGAAACATGGCATACTGCTCAGCGTCTTCGCAAGACTGTGCGCCGTCCGGACAGTCTGGGGACTCCTAATCGGTTGACCGGACTCCTGTTTTGTGCGGACTGCGGTGCAAAAATGTATAACGAGCGCGGCAAAGGCGCTCACGGCCTTCCTCGGAATAATTACATTTGTTCCAACTATCGCAAACACACGGCAGACTGCACGATGCACTATATACGCGCCGACGTGGTGGAAAAGCTGATTCTCGACGCGCTGAAAAAAATCAGCCGCTTCGCAAAGGAAAACAGGGATGAATTTGTCCGCCGCATGATGGAATCTTCCTCAATCCAACAGGACAAAGAAGCAAAGGCTTGCCGGAAGCAGTTGGAGAAAAACAAAAAGCGGGCCGCCGAGCTGGACATTCTGATCCGCCGGATCTATGAAGATAATGTCGGCGGCAAAATCACGGACAAACGCTTTGAAAAGCTCTCCGGTGAATACGAGCAGGAGCAATCTGATTTAGAAAAGTCCATCACTGAAATTCAGGCGAAACTGGATTGCTTTGATAAGCAGAGCGTTAAAGCAGACAAGTTTCTTGCACTGATTGATAAATATACGGATTTTACCAAACTGACAACACCCATGCTCAATGAATTTGTGGAAAAAGTTGTCGTCCATCAGCGAGAAAAAGGCCCGCAATATACATATTCGCAGCAGGTGGATATCTATTTTAACTTCATTGGCATGGTGGAACCGTCTGAAACAAAACGTGAATGCACTAAACACGAAAGCCCGGCGGAACGCTATGTAGCAAAAAATACATCATTTGCAGCACTCGGCCAATATTTGCAGAAACAAGCGGAGCCATCCATTTCTCTTACCTTTGCAGAGATTGAAAAGATAATCGGGAAAAAGCTCTGCAAATCGGCCTATAAGTATGCAGCATATTGGTACCCGGCATTTAATCGGCCAATGTCAAATGTGATTTACAATGCTGGATATGATGTTGCAAGTGTGAATTTGCAATTTCATAATGTTAAATTAGTGAAGCAATATTATTACAGTCTAATCAAATCATGCAAAATATGATATAATAAATATTTGTTAATCAGCGTTAAGGCTGTATATAACAGGAGGGTTTGATTTATATGTACACAGTGCAAAATATCTCAATGCTGGAATTGCAACTTGACGCAAAAAATCCGCGTTTCATTCTTCCAGATACAGGGGAAAGTCAAGAGAATATACGAAAATATTTACTCGAACAAGAAGACGCTCTTACCCTTGCGCAAGATATTGTTGATTACGGTGGTCTTATGCCGGGTGAAAGAATCGTTACCACAAAAGAAAGCGATCAATACGTTGTTTTAGAGGGTAATAGGCGGACATGCGTATGTCAGATGTTGATTAACAGATCGCTAATTCCAAATGATTTTGTGAATAAAATCCCCCCGACCTCTGAGCAACTAATTAACAGCATAAGCCATGTTGATATTGACATAATACCAACACGTGAAGAAGCGCGTCGTTTTCTTGCTACAAGGCATATTGAGCGTGCAAGAGAATGGTCGACTATTGCAAAAATGCGTTTTTGTTACGAGGACTATGAGCAGGGTAAATCTGTATCACAAATAAAAGAAAGAACCGGCCTGTCAACAGCTAGTATAAATAAATATTTAAAAAATTATAAAATACTAATCAGAGGGCTAGAAAGTAATTGGTCATCTGATGAAAAAGAAAAATTGTTTATTCTTGACATCAAACCAGATAAGTTAATTAGAATGTTTGATCTATCAGATACAAAACGTGTTTTACAGCTATATTTTGATAGTCACCATAATTTACAATCAAATCTTATCACCAAATCAGATTTAGATAAAATCATACATATTTGGACTCGCAAAGCCTTTATAGATGATGAAATGGATACAAGAACTCCATTCGGTGAATTTCGCATGGATGGGGATAGTACTGGTGCATGCGGTTTTATTCAACGTATATTAAAAAAATACTACTGCGATAAAAGTACTACAAATGATGGGTCTCCCGATGGGAGTTCTTCCTCGAATAGAGGACCTTCCACAGGTGGTGGTTCATTCGCAGGTGGTAGCTCATCTACAAGCGGTGGCTCATCCACGGGCGATGGCTCATCCACGGGCGATAGCTCATCTACGAGCGGTAGTTCGTCTACGAGTGGCGGGTCATCCAAGGGTGATAATTCATCCACAGATAGCAAGTCAACAAAGGGTGGTAAACCTTTATCACATTTTTTCGGCGGACTAAATTGGAATAATGTGAAAGAGACTGAATATAACGGTAAAGGGGTTATTGCAGTCTGCAAAGAGCTTGTGAAAATATCAAACTCATCAAGTTTTATAAACACTTATCCAATATGTACAGCTTTTATTATTAGAGCCTTAATAGAACAAAGCCTAAAATTCCATGCAAAGAAGAATGGATTATGGCCAGCCATTATGCAAAGTTATCATAGTTCGGGTAGAAATAATGGGGATCCTCAATTGAGCTTTATTATCAAGGAATATAATAGCCATATAAAGGAATGGATACCTGATCAAAATATCCGTAGGTTATTTGATGTTGTATTTAATAAAAGGGTTCAGGTTGATAAGTTCAATCTAGTAGTTCACTCTCCGGAGTGTTATACTTTGTCTCCAGATACGCTCAAATCAATACCTGACGAAGGGCTATTGGCGCTTGCTAATTATTTTTTAGCATAGATATTAGTTGAGGAGAATTTGTTTTATGGCTCAATCGTATACTCCATTACGTTATCCTGGCGGGAAGACTAAACTATTCCCTCTTGTCTCAAAGCTAATTTCTTTGAATGATTTACCAGATTGTACATATATTGAACCATTCGCGGGCGGAGCGGGATTGGCTTTAAAACTTCTTTTAGAAGGATATGTTAGCAAGATTGTAATTAATGATTTCGATTATGCGATTTTTTGCATATGGGATACTATTCTTAATCATACATCAAGCCTTTGTGAATTTGTAGAAAATATACCATTAACTATAACTGAATGGCAAAGGCAGCGTGAAATTTATAATAATCAAGAGCATCACACAAATATTGAAATTGGTAAAGCTGCATTTTACCTAAATAGGACGAATGTTTCCGGCGTCCTTAAAGGCGGAGTAATTGGAGGCATTTCACAGGAAGGGACTTACAAAATTGATGCTAGATTTAATAGGAAAAATCTAGTTAATACCATTTTAAATATTGCAAATGTTAAAGATAGAATAGATCTATATAATTGGGATGCAAAGGATTTCATCACGCAAATTATACCAAATTACAGTAACTGCTTCATTTACTTTGATCCTCCATACGTTAAGAAAGGCCATTTCCTATATAAAAACTCGTTCAATGAAAATGATCATATTCAATTGAAGGAATCGATTATTACGTGTCCCGAAAAATGGATAGTAACTTATGATGACTGTGAATTAATACGAAGAATTTATAACGGTTTTAATTTTGAAACACTTTCTGTTAATTATAGTGTTGGAAAAACAAAGAAAGGCTCCGAAATTATTGTTTATGGTCCAAATGTAATTAGAAAATAAGAGCCCTCGTTGTAAAATGAACGTGCAACAATAAAAAGAGCCCCATGCAAAAGACTCTGGTAAAATGTAACTGTTGAAATCACATTACCGGAGATGATCACATGGGACAGTTACATCATAGCACGACAGAGCGCAAGTGCAAACACCTTTCTGCCACAGAGCGCGGAGAAATTGAATATATGAGCCGGTACGGCAGCAGCAAAGCGCAGATAAGCCGCGAGCTTGGCCGTTCCTATAACTGTGTGAAACATGAGCTGGAACGAGGGATGACCGACCAGATCAGGCAAAACAGGCATATGGAGATATATTTTGCCGACCACGGGCAGACAGAATACGAAAAGAATCGCAAGCGTTGCGTCAGGAGGACTGCAATCGAAACCAGCGGAGATTTCATAGAGGAAGCAGTCCGCCTGATCAGGGAGCAGGAAATGTCTGTAGACGCGGCCGCGGGCTGGCTGAAGCTCACAGGTGAATATCGACAAACTGCCTGCACGAGTACCATTTACGCCTGTATCCATGCGGGACAGTTGTCAGTTAAAGACTGCGAACTGCCGAACTATGGACGACGTCGGCGGAGGGCACAGAAGAACCACGAGTCGAAACGTCATCTGGGAAACAGTATAGAGCAACGGCCGGAGAAAATTGAGGAACGGATTGAGATCGGCCATTGGGAAGCAGATACGGTGGTCGGCCCAAGAGGCGATGCCGGGTCAAGTCTGTTTGTGCTTTGCGAAAGAGCCACTATGGACACTGTCATTCGCTTGATTCCATCGGCCGGTGCAGCGGAAATCATGAAAGTCATGGACGAACTGCGCAGGCTATACGGAGACCGGTTCAGCAAGGTCTTTAAGACGATCACCGCCGACAACGGAAGTGAATTTGCGGAACTCTACAAACTGGAGGAACTGGCAGGTACGAAGGTTTTCTTCACTCACGCTTATTCATCTTTCGAGAAGGGTACGGTGGAGCGGCATAACGGACTGATCCGCCGCAAGATCCCCAAGGGCAAATCCATGAAGGGATTAGCAGAAGGAGACGTGGAAGCCGTGGAAGAATGGATGAACGGATTGCCGCGCAGGACGCTCGGCTACCGCCGACCGGATGACCTGTTTGAGGCTTTCCTGGATGACCTTGACGCAGGGACATACGTTCCGGTACCGGTCAGAGTAATACCGAAACCGAGGGCTGCCTGACAAAACGGCCAAGAGCCTGGCCATCCGGTTTTCAAATCTTCGGTCGGGCTACGCCCTCCCTGCAATTTGAAAATCCGTAAGCGTCAAAGCAATCGGTACCTTGACAATAGAAAAAAGCCCCCGGCGCAA
>ENA-UOOE01000794-UOOE01000794.1-fermentation-metagenome-genome-assembly--contig:-NODE-794-length-29003-cov-3.704021_pt1 | contig 29003 bp, 28 predicted proteins | sample MGYA00245776_ERZ724021 | MGnify/ENA primary metagenome ERZ724021 (study PRJEB28704, sample SAMN03018321) | fermentation metagenome | biome: anthropogenic terrestrial biome; feature: soil; material... | reverse complement strand
GGTTGAAGTAAAATAAAAGAGCCTAAATAAAAAATTCCCTTTTGTTTAGGCTCTTTTATTTTACTTCAACCTAGCAAATATAGGCAAATTTACTTTTTGAGTCCAATAAAAAAGCTCAGAGTCTTTAGCCCTGGGCTATTTTTTTACTTGAGATCTTTTAAATTAAGATTAGGCTTATTGGTTCTTAGTTTCTCATAAGCCTGCTTGAAGAAGGCATCTTCTTTTACGACACGGTTTGATTTGGTAAGGGAAGCAATCTTCTTATTGTAGTCATTGATAAGAGAATTAATTCCTTCTTTATCAGAAGTAATATTGCCTAAGACCAATAAGGCTGTACGATAATTAGCCAAGTCTTTAGGAGAAGTAACAGCCTTCTTATCATCGCCTTTCATAGTTAAGTAGAGCTTATCAGCACCAGCGGTATCATCAATCAAATAACGGAGATAGATGGATTCACTAGCTGATAGATAATGATCTTCTTCAGGAAGATAGATATTAAGACGTTTCATTTCATCTAGGACTGAGACAGCTTTTTCTAATTCATTGCTATAAAGACAGTTAAGATAGGAATAATAAAGAGTCTGGGCTTTATAGTAAGAACAGTAATCATTGAATGAAGGAATCAAGAAATCCTCGCCGCTGAATTCTCTCTTCTCATTGACTTTAACAATATTAAAGGCAGTCTTATCATCTTCGCTTCTAGTAACAAGAAGGTTATACATATCGTTAGCACTATCCTGACGGAAAGGCATAAGTTCATAAAGAGGAATAATCAATCCATAGATGCCAGCCATGAAAGCACCCCAGCCAATCGTGGCATTTGAAGTTCCATCATGCTTAAAAGCTAAGACAAAAAATAGAGTTAAGAAGATAGCAATAAAGATTAAGGAAAAAACATAGCCGCCAACAAAGATCAAAGTAGGTTTCTTTTTAATATCATCATCCTTAGGGACAAACTGCAATCTGAGATCAAAGAAATCAGCGATATCGAAAGTGACTCTCTTCTTCTTTCCGGAATGATCAAAGCAGAAACCTAAAAGATAAACATAGGAAACTCTATATCCAGCTAAAGAGGCAAAGACCAGTTTGCCAAGGTTATAAATCAATAGAGATGAAAGCAAGCCAACAATCAAAGAAACAAAAACATAAGCGTAGGTATTAATATTTGAAGAAAGATGAGTATAAGTGGTTTTCTGAACATAGAACATACCAATAAGGTAACCAATGTAAACAAACATCAGTGGCCAAGAAGCATTCATATCGAGCAGGGTCTTTTTCGGCTCTTCTTTTTTAGCGTTATTTTCTTCCATAGGATAAACCTCCAATTAAATTAATAGCACACACATCCAACAATAAAGATTATACGACATTTATTCTTATTAAGCTTTCAAAACTTTATAAGCTTTATCAAGTTCTTCCTGACTGATTTTCATTGGCAGTTCTTCAAAGGAATGATAAATAGGTAAAGAGTTAATCCAATCAGTCAACTTTCCAATGACTATACCAGGGTCTTTGGTCTTAATTTCAAAGACCATTTCACCCATCTTCAATATCTTTTCTTTCAAAATATCTTTATTGATATTCAAGAAAGGAACCATCAATAAAGCAATACCCTGCCCATGAGTGAGATCAGCATGGCTGCCAGAGAGACGATGTTCAGCCCCATGAACCTTAAAGAGCTTCTTCTTGCCATAATTAGTAAAACCATTATGAGCGATAGTTCCAAGAATCATCATGGCCCTCTTAGCTTCATAGTCAGTCGGATTATTAACTACACGAGGAGTAAGAGTTACAATATCATGAAGAACACTTAAGGCTAAGCCATCACAGGGTTCTATCTCATGAGAAGGAGAAAAATATCTTTCAAAGGTGTGGCAGAACATATCAGCTAAACCAATACCGACTTGATATGAAGGAACTGTATAAGTAATAAGAGGATCCATCAAAGAGAAAAGAGGACAGTTAGCTACATCATTGAAGCCAGCCTTAAAGTGATGTTTTCTATCTGAGATTACACAAGAATCAGACATCTCGGATCCTGAGGCCACCAAGGTGATGATAGTGCCAACTGGCAAATGATGAAGTGGCTTAACAACATGCTTGTTAAAATCAAGTGGGTCACCTTTATAGCAATAGTTTACAGCAGCACATTTAGCTGTATCTAACACTGATCCTCCGCCGGCTGCCAATATTAAATCAGGATTAAATGAATTAATAATTTTACAGATAGCAACTACATCTTCGATATCAGGATTGGCTTTAACTCCACCATATTCCTTAAACTCAATTTTCTTATCGTTAAGGGACTTAACAATTCGATCATAGACGCCATTAGATTTTAAGGATTTTCCGCCATAGACTAGCATTACTTTCTTGAAAGAATAATCATCAGCAATTATCCCTCCAATAGTATCAACACCATTTGGGCGGTAAATTATCCTAGTCGGTACTTCGAATTCAAAGTTCTCGTTCTGATAATCCATAGCAGGTCCTTCTTTCAATTAAAAACATTATATAAATATAAAGTGTGCTTTTAAACTATTTTGAATAAAGAAAAAGCAGTTAGCTAAGAAAGCTAACTGCTGATATTCATTATTTAACGATTGAACCTTAAGACTGTGTTTCTCATATCTTCTCCAGTACCAAGAATAGCTTTGCAGTAGGCTATGCATTTCTCCTTAGTAGGAAGATGATTATTAAGAACATAGAGACGAGCTTCTTCTAGGATTCCAGCTACATAGAATGAGGTAATAGCATCCTTCTGCTCTGCATATAAGGCTAAGTATTCAACGATGTTCTTTGAGTAGATTAAATCAAGAACCTTTTTAACATAAACATATAAGCCATCCCAGAAGATTGATCTTGAAGAAGCGTCAGCGTTACAGATTGAAACAAATTTAGTATTGTTTTCAAAATAATTAAAGATATCGGAAACCAAATAATCTTCTTTGATTTGGTTCTTAAAAGATTCTTTAACAAAATAAGCTAGACAATCATCAATGGCATCAAAGTAATAATAGAAGCTTTGACGAGAGCATTTCATATTATCACAAATATCAGAAATAGATACTTTAGAAAAGGCCTTACTTTGCATTTCTCGGTTTAATTCGAGAGCAAATTCAAATTTTCTTTTGTTCATTGCTAGATCCTCTAATGTAACACAATTGGCAAGGCTGACACTAAAGCCTATTTAAACATATAATGAGCTTTAATTTGAATGAGACAAACAGCTATGCTTTGTAATTATCATTATAAAGCCTTTATAAAGTTTTGTAAATAGGTTATCATGGCTTAAAAATTACTAAGAAAAATCAGCAAGAATAATAATCAAACCAAAATCTCATTATAGCGGTAGATCTTTTTTATTGAACTTAAGACAGCCAAGACAAGAGGAGAGGATGCCGATGGCAAAGAGAATAGCTAGTTTCCAAAAATAGGTGCCATAATCATGATTAATTACTGCAGTACAATCAAACAAACGGACAATTGTCACAAAATTGAAGTAATTCATCTGATTAATTCTTACAGTTGAGGGCATAGCTTTAGAGCCGAAAATACCGATAATGCTAGCTACTAAGAAGAAAATAGTAATGCCACCGCCAACTCCCAAAGAGTTCTTGGTTTTGTCAAAAATGCATGAAGTTAAAAAGCAGATTCCCGCTATTGCGAAGATAACACCAAAGCCACCTAAACTATCTAATGCCAAATCGGTATAAGTAAGTTCATTGACTAAGTCCGTTGATCCGGCTGCTACACCAATGGCTCTTGAAAGGCAGGCGGTAGCAAAAAGAAGAACATAGGAAACAAAAATTGAGGTGAACAAGAAAACTAACTGAGTAAAAGTAATCTTATTTCTCTTAGTGGGAGTAGAAAGAATAAAAGCTAATGAACCTGAATCAACTTGCCCAGCAATTAAATCATTAGCTGTCATCATGGTATAAACCATCGGAAGCAAAAGACCGGCACAGTCAAAGAATATCAATCCAACAATCAGCCCATAGACATTCATATTAGCCATTTCGGAAAGATTCTCTTTAATCATAGTAGGAAGCTGATCGGTAATACCAATACCTGATTTACAGATAGCTACCATCATCGATGAAGTACTGTCATAGCCTTTAGCTGTACAAGAAGCATAGTAATTCTCATAAACATCAATGGCCGAAGTCGAATAAGAAGAGACTTGCTGAAGCAATTCTTCTCCTGAAACGCCATCTTTTTGCTTTGTCAGTTCATCAAGAGAAGTAACATCGAAAGTATCACAGATAACTGAAGAGGATTCCTTTTGAATATAGTTGACAGCATAGGTCTTTAAAGCTGATTTAATGGTTTCTTCTTTAGTGAAGTCGTAATAGGTATCAGGTGAGGCTAGGTAGTCAGTAAAGAAAGTATTAACTAATTTAGTAGCACTATCGGTGATTGAGGTAGTTGAGCTTTGGGCTTCAGTGATTTCAGCATCGGTATAGTCTTCACCGGTGATTAGTTTCTTATGCATTTTCTCTAAGAAATTGGCATCACTACCCATATCTTGTTTAACTAAGACTAGTTTATCTCGGTCTTCGATCTTAGTTATTTCAACGGCTTTACCATTTTCATCAAAGTAAATAGGATAACCTAAATCGTCAGTCACATATTTAACTTCAAAAGTGGGTAATTTATCATAGTAAGCAAACTCCTGAGCTAGAGCTTTTACTCCAATAAGAATAGCTTGGATTTTAGTCTGGTCACGGTAATTATCAGTGTTGGCACTAAAGTCTGATTCATTAGCTATATACCTTTGGAGAATCAAGTCAGTCATCTTAGAAATCAAATAATTATCCATCGTAGAGGGAATCAAAGCAGTAATAGAAGTCTTAGTTACATTAGTGGCAATGTTCTGCTTTTCTTCTTCAGTTACACTGGTGTTGTCATCATAAGCACGATATTGAGTTATCGTCTCACTGATAAGGGCTTTAGCAACCGGAGCATAGCTTTTAAGACTCTCCTGACTAGAAAGATAATTGTAACCAGCTAAAGGGAAAGACTGAGTAGCTAAAGAAGCTACATCATTAGAATTAGTTTCCTGATAAGTATTAATAAAAGAATCAATAAAATAGGGAGCAACGGCTTTAACTTCCTGACTAACATCTTGACTGCTATCTACAAAAGCCATGATAGTAGTCTTAGTAGAATTCTGAGCATTATCTTCCTTCGCTTTATCATCATCGCCTGAAGCTATCTTTAAGTTATTCTTATAAGTCGAAAGCAACAACTCACCATAAGTCTTGGTTCCGACTTTCTGATGGACAATCATGTCATAGCCAGACATAGTGGACTGAGCAGAAGAATAAAGTTCTGTAGAACCAGAGGTCAAAGTCTCAACATCGCCATTGTATTCATTAACGCAGGTATCATAAGTGACATAGGCTTCAGCAGCTGAGCTTTTCAAAGTATGCTCCATTTCGGCTGTATTGAAAAGGTTAGTCAATCCTGCCTTAGTAGAATTAATAGATAGGGTTGAAAGAATACCGATGATGATAACCAGAATCAAGCAATTACCAATAGTAGTAGTCAGCCAAATAGTCTTATGGCTTTTTAAGCTTTCTCTGAAAAGGGCTTTTGAAAAAATTCCTTTTTCACTATTCTTATTTTCCATTGTTTATATCTCCTTGGTGTCTAATATCGTCAAAATAGGTTTCAAGACTATAGGGAACTTCAGTTATAAACTTCATTTGATATCTAGATAGGACTTGGAAGAGCTGTGAGAGGTCTTTCTTCTTGACGGTGACAGTAACCTGATTATATTTCGGCTGATCACGTCTAACTGGGAAGATATCTAATCCTTTGAAGCGAAGACAGTCAGAATTGTTTTCGAATTCTAATTTATAGTTTTCAAAGTCTTTGTTCCTAATGGCATTGCAATCGGCAATAGCTACAATTCTTCCCTGACTTATCAAAGCTACTGAATCGCATAGAGAAGCTAACTCATCATAGGAATTAGAAGACATCAGAATTGTTTTACCTGATTTCTTTGAATCAAGCAGGACATCCATGAATTCGTTTTGCATCAACGGGTCAAGACCGGTAGTCGGTTCATCCAGAATTAAAGTATCTGGGTTAGCCATTAAAGCCATCACTAAGGCCATCTTCTGCTTCATACCCTTACTCATCCTTTTAGGATAGGCTTTGATATTAAGCTGAAGCCGTGAGATTAAAGAATCAGCAATAGAGAAATCCTTACAACCTAATAAATCCATTTGGGATTCCAAGACTTCTTTTCCGGTTTTTAAGGGAGGAAGAGAAATCTCACCTGGGACATAGCCGATTCCTTCTTTAATCTTTGGAGCTTCTTTAAAAGCATCTAAGCCTTTAACAGTAATAGTTCCAGAATCAGGTCTAATAAATCCCATAATGTTTCTAATAGTAGTTGTCTTACCAGCTCCGTTTTCTCCGACTAAGCCAAAGCTCTCGCCTTTCTTTACTTGAAAGCTAACAGAAAAAATACCTCGGCTATGGCCATAGTCTTTGCTGACATCGTCAAGAGTGATCACACTATCGTTATTATTAATCATTCTTTACTCCTGAGAAAACAGTATTTTCCTTATAGAAGGACATGAAGTAATCTTTTAGTGTTTCTTTCTTCTCAGTAAAATCAATTAGCTGATAACGACTTAAGCTTTTAACTAAATCGTTTATGTTAGAGTCATCAACTGAAATCAGAAGACTATTAGTAAGAGGATCATCTTTTACTTTTTTAATCTTGTCATTAAGATAGCCTTCTTCAAAAGAAAACAGATCAGCCTGGCTTTTGAATACCAATAAATAGGTTTTTAAAGTGTTGTGCTTTAAATCATCAGCCTTAAATTCGCTGACTAATTTTCCATCTTTAATTATTCCAATACGATCACAGGTAGCATCAACTTCTGAAAAGATATGGGATGAAAGAAGAATGGTCTTACCTTTTTTCTTTTCATCCTTGACAAAGGATATAAACTTCTCCTGCATCAAAGGGTCTAAACCAGAAGTAGGTTCATCAAGAATCAATACTTGCGGGTCTGACATAAAGGCCACCACAATTGCCATCTTCCTTTTCATTCCCATGCTCATCTCTTTACAGGGAAGATTAGAATCGACTTGGAAATAGCTAAGTAAGTAATTAAGCATCTCATCATTCTGAAGATGCTTTAAAAGTTTCATTTCCTGAATGAATTCTTTTCCAGTATATGAAAGAGGTAAAGCCGGTTCACCAGGAAGATAGCCAACATCATTTAAGATCCGATAATAGTTATGAAATGACTCCATCCCGTTAACAGATGTAAAGCCACTATCAGGCTTATAGAATCCCATGATGTGTCTGATAGTAGTACTCTTACCAGCACCATTTGGGCCTAAAAAGCCATAGACTTCACCTTTTTTAACTGAAAAAGAGACATTAAAAACACCCATTCCTAAACCAAAATCATGAGTAAGATTACTAACTTGAATGATGGCATTAGGATTAAAAGATTGAGCTTGATTGTCCTTGATTAAACCCTTTTCGGTTTTACGGTTTTTTTCTTTCTTGAACATAATTAGATTATATGTTGATATTCAAGGTTTTCAACTTTAGAAAGTAATACTTGCTTTTTGCGATTTTTGACTTGCTGAAAAATCGTTTTTTAAGGTTATCTACAATTCAAAAATAGTTTGCAATAATAAATATTTACTATGGGAGTTTTTTTGCTACACATTATTAGTATTATTATGCTAGAATGTTTGCAGGGAAAAACCCTATTTATTTTAATGGGAGGACAAATGTCAACCAAGAAAGTTGTCAAAAAGGTTTCTACTAAGAAGCCGAAGACCAACTACAAAGCTGGTCAGTATGTCTACGCCTTCAAAGACGCTTATGGTTTAGGTAAGCCGTTACTCGGTGGCAAAGGTGCTGGTCTTGCTGAAATGACCCACATCGGCATCAGGATTCCTGATGGCTTCACTATCACTACTGAAGCTTGCACACTCTACTATGATTCTGGTAAGAAGATTCCTGCCAATCTCGGAAAGCAAATTAATGTTGCTTTAAAGGAACTTCAGGCTAGAAGTCATAAGACCTTCGGAAAGGGACCGAATCCGTTACTTGTTTCTGTCCGTTCCGGCGCTAGAGTCTCTATGCCTGGTATGATGGATACTATTCTTAACCTCGGCTTAAACGATAATACCGTTGAAGCCTTAGCCAAGAAGAGCAACAACCCTCGTTTTGCTTATGATTGCTACAGACGTTTCATCTTAATGTTCACTAACATCGCTAAGGGTTATCCTAGAGATGAAATGGATGCTATGCTTGATGAAGTCAAGAAGCGTCTTAATCTCAAGAACGATAAGGATGTCCCTGTCGAAGAACTTAAGAATTTAATCGTCAAGTACAAGGCTTACTACAAGCAGAAGTTTGGAGAAGATTTCCCTTCTGATCCTGAAGTTCAGTTAATGACTGCTGTTAAGGCCATTTTCCACTCTTGGGATAACGAAAGAGCTAATCTCTACAGAAAGATGAACAACATCCCTTATTCTTGGGGAACTGCTGTCAACGTCCAGATGATGGCTTTCGGTAATATGAACGATCAGTCCGGAACCGGTGTTGGTTTCACCCGTCAGCCTACTGATGGTAAGAACCAGATCTTCGCCGAGTATTTAATCAATGCTCAAGGTGAGGATGTTGTTGCCGGTATCAGAACTCCTTTACATATTGATGCCTTAAAGACTCAGCAGCCTAAGATCTACAAGCAGCTTGTGGATTCCGCTGAGAAGCTTGAAAAGCATTATAAGGATATGCAGGATTTCGAGTTCACTGTTGAGGATGGTATCTTATACTTCCTCCAGACCCGTAATGGTAAGAGAACTGGACCTGCCGCTTTAACTATTGCTACTGATATGGTCAAGGAAGGATTAATCAATGAACAGGAAGCTGTTTTAAGAGTTGATCCTCGTTCTCTTGATCAGTTATTACATCCTACCTTTGTTGCTGCTGAGCTTAAGAAGGCTGTTGTCATCGGACATGGTAATCCGGCTTCTCCGGGTGCCGCTGTCGGTGGAATCGTCTTCACTCCTGAACAGGCTCAGGCTAACTTAGCCAAGGATAAAAACGTCAAGCAGATTTTGGTCAGAGCTGAAACTTCACCTGAAGATTTAGGTGGTATGGTCTCTGCTTCTGGTATCTTAACTGCCCGTGGCGGTATGACTTCTCACGCTGCTGTTGTTGCTCGTCAGATTGGTAAGACCTGCATCACTGGCTGTGGTGAAGCTGTCATCGATGAGAAGAACAAGACTATGACCTTGGGTGGCAAGACATATCACGAAGGTGATGTCATTGCTATCAATGGTTCTACCGGTGAAGTTTATGGCAACGCTGTTGCTACTGAAGAGCCGGCCATCTCTGGCAATTTCGAAAAGGTCCTTAAATGGGCTGATAAGTATGCCACTATGAAGGTCTTTGCTAATGCTGATACTCCTGAAGAAGCTTCTAACGCCGTCAGATTCGGTGCTAGAGGAATCGGTCTCTGCCGTACTGAGCATATGTTCAGAGGCAAGGATCGTTTAATCATCATGCAGGAAATGATTCTCTCTAGTACTACTGAAGAGAGAGAAAAGTATCTTGCTCAGCTTGAGACTTATCAGGAAGATGATTTCTACAAGATGTATCTCGCTTTAGGTGGCGTCAACATCAATGTCAGACTTCTTGATCCTCCGCTTGATGAGTATCTTCCTAAGAAGGAAGAAGATATCGCTGATCTTGCCAAGAAGACTGGTAAGACTATCGATGCTGTCAAGAACCGTATTGCTGAACTCCATATGACTAACCCGATGATGGGCTTACGTGGCTGCCGTCTTGATGTTGTCTATCCTGAAATCGGCAGAATGCAGGCTAAGGCTGTCATTACTGCTGCCTTAAGAGCCGAAGAGACTCTATCAAAGGGCGGCAAGAAGGTTCACATTACTGCTTCCATCATGGTTCCGCAGGTCATTGGTGACAAGGAATTCAAGTTCGTCAAGGATTTGGTTTCCGGTGTTGCTGATAAGATCATTGCTGAATCCAAGATTGATAATAAGCTTAAGTATATCGTTGGCACCATGGTCGAGACTCCTAGAGCCTCCCTCACTGCCGGCAAGATCGGTGCTGAAGCTGCTTACTTCTCTTATGGCACTAACGATCTTACTCAGTTCACCTTTGGTTTCTCCAGAAACGATTATTCTGCTTACATCAACCAGTATCTTGATAGCAACCTCTTAGACTTTGATCCGTTCAAGACTATTGATGATGATGGCGTTGGCAGACTTATTGCTATTTCCGTTAAGGAAGGCAAAGCTGCTAATCCGAAGCTCCATTGCGGAATCTGCGGTGAAGCTGGCGGTGATCCGGAATCTATCGCTTTGTTCAACTCCTATGGCTGCGATTATGTTTCCTGCTCTCCGTTCCGTGTTCCTGGTGCTCGTTTAGCCGCCGCTCAGGCTGCTATTCGTGCTGAAGGAAAGTACAGCTACTAATTAGCTTTACTTCAAAAGCACAATAAAAGACCTGCTCGCAAGGGCAGGCCTTTTTATATGAATAGTGATGATCTTTAGCTTTGAAAATTTCAGATTATAGAAGCAAAACCAAAGGAAGATAATTTATTCTTCCTACTACCTTGATATCAAAATCCCCTAAAATATCAGCGTTCTTGATATTCCTAGAATGGGTTTTAAGGGCATACAGAATTGAAGCATGATCATTTACTCTCGAACTCTTGACTTCAACTAAATCAAATTTTTCAAGATTTGGTTTTGCAAAACCCGCTTCATATTTAGTTCTTTTTTCGGTTTTTTTAAAAAAGATTTTATCGTTTCTGTTAGAAAGCATTTAGCAAACCAAGTTTTCTGCTGGCATCCCTTCATTTGAATGAAGCTTTCCTAGAACCAAAGACTTATAGGTGGGTTATTCAAAACTATACAAAACTCGCAACGTTTTAGTTTATCGAGCCTAATAAAATCTCTTAGCTTACTTTTTTATTCCGAGTATTTCTTGTCTTTATAAAATTAATCAAAGGATTGATTAAAAGGCAGATAACTAAGAAGATAACAGCTACGATAACAATAGTAGAGCCTGGTTTATAGTCTAAATAATAAGATCCAGTTAGTCCTAAGAAAGTAGATACTAAAGAAAAACCGATAGATATCAAGATAGTCACTAAATAATTTTTCTTAAACTGTAAAGCTGTAGCAATAGGAAGAACAATTAAGGAAGAGACTACTAAAGATCCAATAGTCTTAGCTGATAGGGCAATAGTCAAAGCTAAAAGGAGTGACTGAATAAAGTTGATTAAACTAGTATTAATACCTTGTACTTTAGCTTCTTCTTCATTATAGATAGTAGCAAAAATCTGCTTATGGAAGAAAACATAGAAAAGCACATCCAATGCAAAGATGCCAATGACTAAATATAATTCCAGATTATCAATCAATAAGATAGAACCGAATAAATAAGAATCAAAATTAGAAACCTTAGTATAGCTAGTCATAATACCAGCAATACCTATACCAGCTGAAAGAACAACAGCGACACCTAGTTCCGAGAACTTACTGAATTTCTTCCTGATTAATTCAATAACAAGAATTGAAACTACGCAGGCAATAACAGAAGTAATAAGAGGATTTAATCCACAGGCTAAGCCAATAGCTACACCAGCTAAAGAAGTGTGTGCTAAAGCATCACCTGTATTAGATAGTCTTTTAAAAACAGCAGTAGAGCCAACTAAAGGTATAGCAACAGCCAGTAAAGTTCCAACAACAAAAGCCATCACCATGATACTAGATTGAAACATACTTTTCTCCTTCCTGGACAGAAGTTACTTTTCCGTTCTCAACTAAGAAGATATGATCAGCATTGGTTAAATCATCCATATGGTGAGAAATAAAGATAACCGTTATCTTCTTTTTCTCATGCAGCAAATTAATAGTCTCAATCAGTTTCTCATGACTCTTTTCATCCATGCCAGCATCCGGTTCATCTAAGACCACTAAAGAAGGAGAAGAGACTAAAGCCTTAGCAATCTTAACCTTCTGAAGCTGACCACCAGATAACTCCGAGACTAGCTTTTTTCTTAAATCATAGATACCGACATCCTTTAAGACTTCCTCAGTCCGCTTCTTTTTAGATTTAAAGTCAAAAAGGAAAGGCTTATTAGTAGCTAAACCTAAAGCCACTACTTCCTCAACATTAGAAGGAAAAGAAGAATCATTCAAAGATGTAGTCTGAGAGACGTAGGAAATCTTCTTATCGGTTCTAACAATTCTTCCAGAAGTAGGTTTTAGGATTCCTAATATCAATCTGATAAGAGTAGTCTTACCAGCACCATTAGGACCAATGACACCAACAAAAGTCCCATCATTAATGATGAGATTGATATTTTGTAAAACGGGTTCTTTCTTGAAAGAAAAAGAAACATTCTTTAATTCAATCATGCTTTTTCCTCACAGGCAGCTTTAAGCTTTTGCATATTGTTGACCATCACTGAGACATAGTCTTCATACGGAAGTTCATCTTCACTTAAACCTTCCAAAGGGTTAAGCGTTTCAACACTACAGCCAGTCTTTCTAGCAATACTTTCGGCAATTTCACTTGAAACCAATTCTTCACTAAAGATAGTTGTAATATTATATTCTTTAACATTAGCAATGACTTCTTCTAGAGCTTTAGCAGTCGGCTCATCATCAGGTGAGATACCATCAACATAGATTTGTTCTAAGCCATAGTGATTGCAAAGATAGCCAAAGGCAGCATGAGAAACAACAATATGCTTATTAGTAAAAGCAGCAGTAGTTTCTTTAAAAGAATCATCTAAACTCGTAAATAGATAAGTAGCATCAGAAAGATTGCTCTTGTAGTAATCGGAATTACTATTATCGATGCTGATTAAAGAAGCAGTTATATTCTCCATATCCTTAATAGCATTAAGAGGATTAAGCCAGACATGAGGATCAACAGTGCCATTAATGTTCTCAGTCTCAATACCATCAGTGACATTAATAACCTTAGAAGAAAAAGAATCAGGTAAAGAGTCAGTCCAGTTCTCTAAACCTAAGCCATTAACCAAAATTAAGTCAGCATCCTCCATGCCTAAGACTTCTCTAGTAGTCGGAGAGTAATCATGAGGCTCAGAACCAGCTGGAGTAATATTAATAACATTAGCCTTATCCTTAGCAATCCTAGTGGCAAAGTCATAGATAGGGTAAAAAGAAGTATAGATAGTTAATTTATCAGAAGAAGAACTATCTTTACTATTACCACAAGAAGCTAAAAGCATAATAGGCAGAATCATCAGCACATATTTTCTATTCATTGGAAGCCTCAATCAGTGCAAATGCAAATCATTTGCATTAAGAATATAGTCACTTTAAAATTGAATTGCAAGATAAATATGATTAAAATAGAGCCATGAAAGAAAAAGACAGCTTAACCAGCTTAAAGAAAACCAAAGGCAGAGAAAAGATCTTAGCCGTCCTAAAGAAGACTAGCTATCCTTTAACCTGTGAGGAAATCTATCAGAAAGTCAATAAATCAGGCGTTAATCTCTCAACTGTCTATCGTACCTTAAATTCCTTTGTCGAAGCCGACTTAGTCAAGAAAGAAACCGGAGAAGATAAAAAGTGTGTTTTCTCATTGATTACTGATCATGATCATCATGTTCTAGTCTGCATCAAATGCCATAAACGTATTGAACTTCCTGAATGCCCTTATCATGATGCTAACGCTAAGATTTCTAAAGACACAGGCTATATCATCCTCGACCACAATACTGAAGTCTATGGTATCTGCCCTGACTGTCAGAAGAAAAACAAGTAACTTAAAAAGCCCTTTGGATTAGTCCAAGGGGCTTTTAAGTTCGGTTTCTGATTAGCGGAGGTCTTTAGTTTCGATGTTATCCATATCATCGAAATCCTGATTCTCGCCAGCCATACCCCAAATAAAGGTATAGTTCTTAGTTCCACAGCCAGAATGGATTGACCAACTAGGAGAAATAACAGCTGTCTCATTGTGCATGACAATATGTCTAGTCTCATTGGCAGGTCCCATGAAGTGGAAGACTGCCTCATCAGCGTCGATATCGAAGTAGAGATAGACTTCCATACGTCGAGCATGGGTGTGGCAAGGCATCGTATTCCAGACTGAGCCAGGCTCAAGATGAGTAAGACCCATTGATAATTGGCAGGACTGAACCTTCTCCGGAATGATAAAACGATTGATAGTTCTTTCATTAGCAGTTTCTTTAGATCCGCAATGACGGTGATCTGCTTTTTCAAGAGGCATGAAGACATTCGGATACTTTTTATGGGCAGGAGTAGAGTTGATGTAGAACTTAGCCGGCTTATTAGGATCAATAGAAGCGAAGGTAATCTTCTTCGTTTCTCTTCCTAAATAGAGGCAATCAAAATGATTGAAGGCATACTTCTCGCCATCAGCGGTGACAACACCGGCTCCACCGATGTTGATGATTCCCATTTCACGGCGATCAAGGAAATTTTCGGCTCTTAATTCTGTAGCACTTCCTAAGACAACTTCCTTATGAACCGGAATAACACCGCCGACAATGATTCTATCAATCATTGAATAGACAAGTTTGATTTCATCAATGCCAAAGGGCTGAGCAATGAAGTATTCCTTTCTCAGTCTATCCGTGTCGTAATGCTTATAGTCTTCTTCAGATGAATAATCTCTTACAGTTAATTCCATATTAATTGATCCTTTCTTTATTAGTCATCAAGAAAATAATCAGGATGTCTTTCTTTAACCTTATCAATACCAGTAAGACCTGAGTAGTTATGAACATAGACGATGTTTCTTAAATCATCGACATTGTGTTGCTCAAGACAGTCGACCATAGCAGAATGAATATCGGAGAGCTTATTAAGCTCGGCATCGTCTCTTAAGAAGGTCAAGAAACGATATCTTTGGAAGGAAGGAAAGTTATTGTTTAACAAATCAAGGACATGGCTTTGATTAGCTTTCTTATAGATAAACTGATGAAAATCATTATCTAAAGAGAAATACTTGTTAGCAAAGCCAGTATTAGAAGCGTTTTTATCGGATAATTCTTTCTGGCAGGTTAAGAACGAGCGCATCTTGTCAAAATCAGCAGTAGAAAGCTTTCCCATCAATCCTAAAAGTACTTGATATTCAACTGAGCTTCTAACATACATCAAATCAGTAATACCTTTTAAGTCAATCTTAGTAACAAAGCTTCCGCTTTGAGAATGAATTTCAAGTAAACCATCCTGTTCAAGCTTCTTGAAGACATCCCGAATAGGAGTACGGGAAACATTGAATTGTTCACTGACTTCTATTTCTCTAAGCCTATCGCCAGGCTTAAGTTTCAGCATAACAATATTATTCTGAATTTTCTGATAGATTTGTTCTACATCCTTGGTCATTTTTGGCCTTCTTTCCTAGCTTCTTGAACTTCCTTAACGAAAGCTTTAGCTCTTGAGACAACTTCTTCATAATTACCAGTCTTAGCTGGAGCCGATAAATCACTACCAGTACCAATAGCAACAGCACCAGCCTTAATCCAATCCTTGGCGTTTTCAATCGTGACTCCGCCAGTAGGCATTAAGTTAGCCTGAGGAAGAGGTCCATGAACGGCCTTGAAGTAGCTAGGAGTAGCTGCACTGCCTGGGAAGATCTTAATAATATCAACCCCCGCCTTTAAAGCTGTGATGATCTCAGTGATAGTAAAGCAGCCCGCCATATAAGGAATCTGATAAAGGTTGCATAATTCAGCAACTTCTTTATCAAAAGCAGGGGAAACAATAAACTTGGCGCCCTTTAAGATAGCAATTCTAGCAGTAGAGGCATCTAAGACGGTGCCAGCACCGACAATATAGTCAGCTTTCTTGTCACTGACTAAAGTCTCAATGACTTCATCAGCATGAGGAACCGTGAAGGTTACTTCTAATCCTTTAATACCGCCTTTATAGGCAGCAGTAGCTAATTTTACGGCTGCATCAACACTATCACCTCTGATGACAGCGATGACTCCGCAACTGATTAGTTTAGATATGGTTTCGTATTTCATGGTTCTTGGCCCCCCCTTGTATACAACTTCACTTCTCTTCATTATATAAGATTTTGTGTCTTTTGATAAGGAAGTATACGAACATCGAACTGCTAAAGTTATCTAAAGAGATGGAAGAGCGATGCTCGAAGAAATTAATCCTATAAGTGACGGTGTTTCTGTGAACATATAGACAGTAGGAACTAAGTAAAGGAGAATGATCATTTTCGATATAGGCAACTACCGTATCCAATATCTCATCATTGAACTGATTTAATAAGGGCTGGCAGTCATCATAGATTTCTTCATGAGTAGAAGCTAATTCATAGACATTAAGAAGTTCGCCATTAGGAACTAAATCAATATAAGAATAGAACAAATTGCTCTTAGAAGGCACTATTATGCCTTTTAAGGTATCTTTGATGATGGCTAAAGAATCTTTGCCTTTAGAAAAAGTAAATAAGAGTTCTTCATCATTCAAAGAAGAATAGGAGAAAGCATCCTTAATAATCTTTTTAAAAGACTTGATTAAAGTCTCCTGCTGTCCTTTAGCTAACTTAATAATAATATATGACTCATTCATTTATCAATCACCGAGGAGACGTACTCAGTCACATATTTCTTGCCAATGTAGCCACTAGCCTTCACATTAGAGAATGTTACTTTCTTAACATTAGAGAAGATAAAGCCAGCTTTACTCATCTTATCAATACCGCACATCATAGCCGGATAGCCAGAGGTCGCATTCTTTTTAACAGTAAACTTACTATCTTTGATTGTGATAGAACCAATCGGTCTTTCCGGTAATCCAAAGAAGAATCCTAAAGCCCATTCAGCATCAAGACAGGTCATTCTTTCAAAAGTAAAAGAACCTAAATAAGGAGTTCTTTTATCTATCTTAGCCTTCTCTCTATTTTGAACATAATCGCTCTTACCGTCAGGATCACAGAAGTAGAACATGTTGATTACTAAAGGAGTTAAAACATTCTCCATTTTAATATCGCGGAAAACAACATTATCCATGACACTATCCTGGCCTCTTCCTCTTCTGGATTTGATTCTCAATCCGCGATCAGTATGCTTAAATAAACATCTTTCAACTGTCAAATTCTTAATACCGGCCCCCGCTTCAGATCCTAAGACAATAGCGCCGTGTCCTTCATTCATAAAGCAGTTTCTGATAACAATATTCTGGCAAGGCTCTTTAAAAGTCTTACCAATATAGATCTTACCGGACTTTAAAGCAATACAGTCATCGCCGACTGAAAATCTAACTCCGATGATTTTGACACCATTGCAGGATTCCGGATCTAGTCCATCAGTATTAGGAGCATCCTTAGGATTGATTATTTCAATATCATAGAAACCTAACTGCTTTGAGAAATATGGATGAATAGTCCAGCAAGGAGTATTCTCTACCGTGATACCAATAACAGTGATATTAGTGCATCTAACAAAAAACAATAAACGAGGTCTAGCCCAGGTAAGAGTCTTAACATCCTTCCAGAAATCAGACTTCTGAGCCTGGCCATCAATTATACCTTGACCGGTAATAGTCACGTCTTCACATTCATAGGCATTAATCAAAGACGGTTTTCCTAAAAAAGGATTGCCTTCCCATGCCGTTAATTCTAAAGGCTTTTTGTTGTCAGCTTTAATTTCACCCGGAATCAAAGGATAAGCCTTAATATCAGTATTACCTAATAGGGCTGCTCCCTTTTTGATCTCTAGAGTAATATGGCTTTTTAAGAAAAGACTAGTGACATGATATTCACCAGGATCAAAAACCAGCAAGCCATCTTTAGGAAGAGCAGAGATAGCACTCTGCACTCTTAGGTTGTCGTCTTCCCCGTCAGTTAGAAAGTCCTTCATATGAAGAACATAAGAAGCTTTCTTGGTTTTAAACTTTAAGGAATCAGAACCGATACTGACGTTATATTCGGTATTAGGCTCTAAATCAAAGATAGTAAAAACATTGCGGTTATAATCCTTATAAACGATTTCTTTATTCAGCTTAACCGAATAATTTTTCTTAGCTAAATAAATATCCTGATTGCTTAATTCAAAAGTAGCAGAGCAGCAAGTTAGATTCAAGACATGGAATTTCATAATTTCACCTCCTGATGAGTTAGTTTATTTACAAGAAGAACAATCAAATCCTTTAATCCGACCACTCCAGCATCAAGCAAGAAGCCAATGAAGGCAATAGCAAGAGGCTGGAACTCCCAAGGTACACCACAGGCTAAATCAAAGAGGGTGCCAATATAGACAGTCGCAATACCCCAGACAAGGCCATAGATAACATTGATGAATAATGACCAGATTTTCTTTGTCTTTATCAAAACAAATGGCTTAGCCTGACCTTTTTTATGTTCCATAACATCAAGGATGCTATAAACAAATAAGTCATCGAAAACGCCTTTACAGAAACCTAAAATCAGCATTAAAACATAGGCATAACTATCGTCTTGAAAGAAGTAGCCTAAGCCGACTTCGATCAGATAATATTCAAGACCGAAAAACCAGTATTTAAGAACGATAGCTTTAATCCAGTAAGGAATTTTATAGAACCAGGAAACCTTAGGACGATACTCGTTAGGATTCTTTTCCTCAGTGGATTCAGAGACTAACTCCTTTTCCTCATTTGGCTGCTGGTTTTTCTTGTTTCTTTCCATTATTTATATTGAGATGAAGCTTCTTAGTAAACGGCTGGACTATCGGAGCAAGGATTGCTAATCCTGTTAAGATATAAAGACAGATAAGATGAGCAGAAGTATATTTTTGAGTCTTAGCAATATAGTGATTAGTAGCATCATCAACTACCTTATTGACACTATTATAAAGGTTAGTTTCAACATTAATATCATGAAGATGGTAGTAATCTAAGAAAATTTCGGCGCCAACTGCTAAGAAGAATAAGACAGAGAAGATGATTCTCTTTTTCTTGGAAACCTTTTTGCTAGAGACATTGAGATAAAGAAGAACCACAATCAGCGATAGTACAACATTTATGAAGTAATAGAAGGCGTTCATGGTGCTGTTATGAAGTAAGACAATAGCATTAACTGAAGGAGAAATAGTGAAAGTAATAACACACATACAGACAATCGACATAAGCATTGGAATGGTATAGATATGGTTTTTAATCTTAATAAAGTTTCGGACAAAGAAAAGCTTAAAAGGATTAGAACTAAGAGCTTTAGTTAAACTGTCATCATCACTGTTAGAGAGAGCAGTAATGTTGATATCTTTATCCTCTTTGCCAAGTTCGGCATTAAGAGTATTTTGTTCTTTCTTATCCATGTTGTTAACCTCTTATCCTCTGACCAGAATCAATATCAAAGAAGCAGAGCTTATCATCTCTAAAGGAGACATTGATAACCTGGTTCTGATCAAACTTCAGCCAGCCATTAAGCTTTAAAACACAGCTATTCTTTCCAAGATGACCATGGACTAAAGAGTTCTGTCCTAGATGTTCAACTAAATCGACAACAAAAGGAAGATTGCCATTCTGAATAAAGTTCTCAGGACGGATAGCCATCAATAAGTCCTTACCCTGATAAGATTTAATCTGATTAAGATTATCGCTAGAAAGCTCATTCTCAAAGCCTTCCTTAGCAATAAACTTAGTTCCTTCCACGTGGCCTTCAAAGAAGTCCATCGGAGGGTTACCAATAAAGTAACCGACAAAAGCATTAGCCGGATCATTGTAGATTTCATAAGGAGTACCAATCTGCTGAACCTTGCCCATCGACATAACAACGATTCTATCAGCTAAGGTTAAAGCCTCAGTCTGATCATGAGTGACATAAATCATCGTGGTTCCTAAACGATGGTGAAGAAGCTTCACTTCTCTTCTCATTGAAGAGCGAAGCTTAGCATCAAGGTTAGAAAGAGGCTCATCAAATAAGAAGACCTTCGGATTTCTAACAACGGCTCTACCCATAGCAACACGCTGTCTTTGGCCACCAGATAATTCTCTTGGCTTCTTATTGAGCTGTTCAGTAAGACCTAAGATATTAGCAGCATTCATAACCTTCTTATGGATATCTTCCGGATCATCTTTTCTCAAAGTCAATGAGAAAGCCATGTTCTCATAGACAGTCATATTGGCATATAAAGCATAGTTCTGGAAGACCATAGCAATATCACGGCTTTTAGCCGCCACATTAGTGACATCCTTGCCATCAATAAAAAGCTTGCCGCCAGAAATATCTTCAAGACCGGCAATCATTCTTAAAGTCGTTGATTTACCACAGCCAGAAGGGCCGACAAGAACAATAAATTCACCATCTTTAATATCAATATTGAAATCCTGAACGGCTAAAACTCCACCTTCATAGATTTTCTTAATGTGATCCAGTTTCAGGGTTGCCATATTATTTCTCCACCCTTTCGTTCTCAATTGGCTTAACAGTCTCTAAGTAGGCTCTTAAAGAGGCTCCACGATAGATAGATAAGAAGCCTGCAATTAAACTAAAGAACCCTGAGGCAATATAGAAAGCGGTGACTAAAGAATAGATAAGACTAGACATGATGCCACTTCTTAATAAAGCTAAAGGGAGAATAAAAGGTCTAACAATACTAAAGACACCATAGCAGATAGCAAAGATACCATGGCTCTTTGAATAAGCCTTCATCTTAACAGAAGCCAAAAATAAGAAAAGCATGAGTACAATATTGATTAAGATATCAAACATAAACCAAAGACCGACATTAGTGATTCCAAATAAGGAGAAATTGGTGTTAGTCAAAACAGAAGTGTTGCTATAAGTGACACAGAAACCGACAACTAAAAGAATAATCGACCATAAGGCAAAAGTATAAGATAACTTATTAGGACGATAACGAAGCATATCAAGCTCTATTCCCTTAGGAAGGAAATAGTTCTTTGTTTTCAAAACAATTTTGTTCCAAAATTTCTTAAAAGAGTTCTTCTTCGGTTTTTTAGTTTTGTTCATTTGACACTCTCCTTAATAGTTTCGGAATCAGAAGATTTAGTAGTAGAAGCCAAAGCTTTGTTCTTCTTTTCATGCTGAATTCTTCCAATAATCTTGTTAATAAGAACTAAGACAATCGGAACAATAGTTAAAATAACTAAAATAGCAACCACATAACCTAATCCAAAGACCGGAGTATTCTTATTGATAGTCAAATCCAAAGATCTTTCAGCCCAGTAAGCATTAATAGTATCAAAATCTAAGGCCATATAAAGTTTCTGATAAGCATTGACACCAATAATCGTATAAATACCAGAGATTAAAGCATAGACAGTTCCTACTCCCATCCAGGCGAAGTTAGAAACATAGTAGATCTTTCTTTTGTTGTTTCTTAAAACAAGGTAAAAAGCACTGATTAAAAGACCAAAGATAGCTAGAACCAAAATGCCATTGTTATAGCCCTGGACTCCGCTATAGAAGTCTCTTTCTTCCTGATATTTCAAAAGCGAAGCTGCCGGTGTAGCCATACCTAAAGCATAGATAAACATTAAGCAATAGACAGCTAAGCTGATATATCCGATGCTTTTTTGAAAGAAACTAATTGCTTTTTCCATGTGGACACCACCTTTATTATTAAGAAGATAGCCGGAGGCGGCTAGGAGAACCGCCTCCGACTGCAAATTATTAAGCTAGAAATTAGAGAGCCTTGAATCTCGTATAGGCATCGTTGTAGATCTTGGTGTAAGAATCGCATTTAAGGACAGTCTTAACAGTAGTGCAGAAATTCTCATAAGAGAAATCCTGATTCTGATAATCAGCACCAGAACCAAATCCCTTCATGACAATAGTGGAATAGACATTAGTCTTGCCCTTATTGTTGTTTATGCACTTTTCAAGATCGGTATAGGTATCAGAGAGAGTAGTATTTTCAGCAGCGGTGAAAGGAAGAGTAGTAGGGACAATATCATAGAGATGATCAGTATTGTCATCCTTGTGGTTGACATGCTGTAAGACACCATAAGCAATAGCTTGGTTGATAGTGTTTAGATAAGGAAGAGCAGCCTTAGAGACAGTCTGATATTCCATACCCTGCTGTTTGACATAGCCAACCGGATAAGTGGCACCGACATAGAAACGATAATAGTTAGTATAGTTGCCACCAGTCAAAGTTGCTAATTCACTCTTGCAGGCATCAGAGAGAACAGGAACCTGTTTACCCTGATAATCCATAGTCTTAATAGTTCCATCTTCGTTCTTAGCGAGGTAATCATCAGGACCATAAGACATTAAGCGGTTACCGACATCACTATAAAGATAATCGAAGAGATCTAAGCAACGTTTTAAGACAGCCTGGTTATCAGCAGTAGCAGAAGTGATGAACCATCCCTGAGTCTTAACGGATCTCCAGGATTCAGTATAGTGGATATAAGTTCCGTTTCCTTCAAAGTCAGCAACAGCAGGAAGAATAGAGGAGAAGTTGAACTTGCCATCATTTAAGACCTTGCATTTAGCATCATCGTTATAAATAGTGGTAGTCTGGTTATAATCAAAAGAGGCAAAGCCACGATCGCCTTCAAGTAAGCCAGCACGGAAATCATCATTGCCAGCAGTAACGGTTCCTTTAGTAGTGAAATCTTGAAGAATTAAACCTTCCTGATACATCTCATGAATATGCTTAAGAGCATCTCTCATCTCAGCAGTTCCACGGGCATCATGAAGCTTGCCATCTGAGCCAACATACATATAGCCGTTTCTTGAATCAACACCGCGAACACCGAAGAATGAAGCTAATCTCCATAAATCGGAAGTACGATCATTAGTAGCAGCTCTAGGGAAGAGAGGAACAATATTCTTGCTGGCATCGCCAGTTAAGAAATAAGGATTAGCCTTAACACAGCGGAATAAGGCAACGAGTTCATCGACATCATAAGCAGCATTGCCACCGCAGAAAAGATCACTTCTCTTGGTGCCATAAGCATTGCTATAAGTCTTATCGATGTAATCTCTTAAAGCCTTAACAGCAGTTGAACCATTTATTTCAGAAAGGCCACTCATCTTGGTAATGATTCCTTCACCGGAATCATACTTCTTAGCAATAGTGGTCTTGCCATCCTGATTAGCGTTAAGAACATCAACATTGGTATCAAGATAATCAGGCATAGTAGCTGTATAGGAAGAAGTAATCTTAGTGGCAGTATCAAGATTAGTAGGAAGGTCGCCATCAAGAAGCTTAGTTACCCAATCAGTTCTAACCATCAACATACGTTCAATATCATCGAAACCATCGAAGTACGGAGCATAATAAATGTGTCCATTAGGATCCATGATGGTCTTCTTAACGACCGGATTATCAGCTAAGAATGACTTAAAATTAGGCATCTTATCAAGATACTGGCTTAAATCAAGAATAGTATTATTGTTGGTTCCTTCAGAAATAATCTGATCAGAGTTACCCTGAGCAATATTAATCTGGTTATTTCCACTCTTGAATCCAGCAGTCTGATATTCAGTGAAGATAGCCTTTATATCCTTGCCGGAAGTAGTAGAAGTTACATCATTAATAATGAAATTAAGATTCTTCTGCAAAGCTTTCCAGACAGGTTTTAAGTCTCCGGCGTTGTAAGTAGTTCCATCGCAAGAAGCATAAGGAAGAGTAAGCTTAGAATCTTCATAATACTTCATCTTAGTAGCATTGTTCTTAGTATCATAGAAAACAGACATATTCAAAGTCTGAGAAGTGCCTAAATCATCATACATCGGTCCACTAGAGGTGGAAGTAGAAGTAGGAGTAGAAGTAGAAGTAGGAGTCTTAGAAGTAGAACTTGAAGTATTGTCAGATGTCTTATTGCAGCCAGCTAACGCAATAGCAGATAAACAAATCACACTCATTAATATTTTGTTGGATTTCATTAATTTCTCCTTTCATAAAATCCACTGCTTGTCCCGTCTTGTATATTTGATCCTGTTACCCTCTAACAGGATGAAAACCTAATTTGAACTATTAATCCTATTCCTTAACACCTCCGACATTGACACCAGTAGCAAAGTATTTCTGGATGAAGGGGTAGATGATCAATATTGGAATAATGGAACAGACAATCATACTGTAGATAGTTGATTGAGGAGCGTAAGTACCGATTAAGGATGCACCATTTTCAGCAACATCAGTTTCAATAGATGAGATTTGGCTTTGAATGACGACCTGAAGCGGCATATCGTAGACATTAGTAACAGTTTTCATAGCCCAGAAGTAGCCGTTCCATCTAGAGATTCCGTAGAAGAGTCCAACAGTGGCAACAGTAGCTTTAGACATCGGAACATAGATCTTCGACATAATTTGGAAGTCATTGGCGCCATCAACTGTAGCAGCTTCTTCAATTTCCTTAGGAACAGATTCAAAGCTGTTTCTTAAGAGAATGACATTGAAGGCCGACATACCCATGGCGATGACGATGAGCCATTTCTGATCGGATATTCCTAAGGCAGCTAGGATGTTTCTTGTATCAACGTAGTTTAGATACATAGGAATGACACCGGCCGAGAACCACATTGTGAAGATGAGTAAGAAGTTGAATAATTGATGCCCGACTAATCTTTTCTTTGAGAGCGCATAGGCTCCTAAGATACTTAAGCCTAAGCAGTAGACAGTACCATAGACAGTAACGAAGAAAGTGTTGCAGTAAGAAATCCAGAAGTATTTGTTTTTGATGATTGAGATGAAGGCATCAGCCTGAGGATCAATCATCCAGAGAACTACTTTTCCTTCATTGACTGCTTCACCGCCTGAGAAGGCAGCTGAGATTGAATAGATTAGAGGATAAATACACATTAAGGCGAAGATGGTGATGAACAGGTATGCGAAGACCTTGAAGACAATTTCGGAAGGCTCCATTCGGTTGAAGCCACTCTTTTTAGGAGCTTTTAATGTTGATACTTTTTTTACATTGCTTTGCATGACATTACTCCTAGAAGAGTGAGGTAGAACTCACCTTTCGTGATACGGCATTAGAGCCAATTACTAAGAACATTGATAGCAAGGAGTTGAATAAGTCAGCTGCTGCACCAATGCCTTGATTGAGATTAGCCTGAGACATAATGGTGTTAATAACATAGGTTGATATAGTTTGTGAGGTTTCATAGGTAGAACCAGATGCACCCAACTGCTGAATTAAGTAGACCTTTTCATAACCGATTGTTAACAAGGTACCAATCTTGAGAATCAACATAATAATTAAGGTTGGAGCCATGCCAGGGAAAGTAACATATCTTACTTGCTGCATCTTACTGGCACCATCGATTCTGGCTGCTTCATAGTTTGTTGGGGAAATACCTAATATGGCAGCAAAATACACAATTGATCCATAACCGGCTTCAGCCCATATGCCAGAGACAACGAAGATAGATCTGAAGGCTTTCGGGTTAGAAAGTAAGTTTGTCTGTCCCATTTTTTCAAAGATTGAGGCAATGACACCAGCACTGACTGAAGCACTGGATGACTGAAGTAGCATTCCTAATAAAGAAGTCATAACAACAAGAGAGATGAACTTAGGCATATAGGTGAAGACCTGAGCTACGGCTCGATAGGCCTTGCATTTAATTTCACTGAAGAACAAAGCTAAGATGATTGGGAAGGGGAAGCCGAAGACTAAGCCATAGAAGGAAAGGACAAAGGTGTTTCTGAAGGCTGACCAGAAGTCTGACTGAGTAAACAAGTAACGGAAGGAATCAAAGCCAATAAAGAGCGAATTATAGGTTCCGCCTCCAAAGCTACTATCATTAACAAGATACTTGAAGGAAACAACCATTGAGGCAATCGGTAAGTATTTCCAGCAGACCAGGAAGAAGAATAAGGGGAAGAACATAACATAAAGTCTCCAGTCCTTGATAATGTCATGAAATTTTGAAATCCAATAGCCTTTTTCAATGGCTTCAACTTCAGCTTCGGTAGCTTTAGGCAAAGTTCTTGATGAAACTTTAGTTTGTGTAGCTGTCATTTACTTTTTAGCCTCCCTATTACTTTTCTTCGATTGAGAATATTTCTCAATTTCCTGATTTTCCTTATCGAACTTATTTTCTTTGTTTTCTAATTTTCTTCTCGTTTCTTCCATCTGCTTAAGATCGTTATCGCTTAATGTTCCACCATCTAGAAGCGCTGCATCATTGATGTCGTCCTTCTCAGCTAATTCTTCTAACTTGAAGACATCAGCCTGAGCGGCTCTAACCTGACTGGCTTCTGGTATTGAATGGAGATTAATTAAGTAAGTATTCATATCGACAACTAAGTTAGGCTGATGAAGAGCGATTAAGAAGACGGCTAAGCCAACCAGAATGTTGAGTAAGTCCCAAGTAAAGTAGTTCTTAACAATGTTTAAGAAGTCACCATTTCCTATTTGACAGATAGTTCTCATGACTTCAACTGCTAAGTAGCCGGAAATGAAGTAAACAATCATCAGAGGTATCTTGTTTCTTAAATCCTCTTTATTTCTTTTAATAAAGAAGAGTAAGCAGACAGCTAAGCCTAAGTAACCTATGGTGTAAGCCATCCAGAGATTAGGAGTAACAGTTAGGTTGAGGGCATTTCTTGTAAATAAACCAGCAGCTCCAGCTAAGACAGCAACAACTAATCCATACCCGTTCCAGCGGAAGATAGCTATCATGCCCATAACTGCAGCAAAGGAGAGTGAGAGAGTGGCTTCCATTTTGTTAAATGCAAAAACATTCAAGGCTTCAATAGCCATTGCAATAACGGAGAAGACAATCAAATCAAGAACTTCGTAAGAATGTTTTGACATTAAATCGGTATCCCAGTGCAACCGCTTTCAAATAATATAACACTATAAAAAATAAAATCAATAACTTGTATACAAGACTTTTAATTTAAATAAAAAGTCTCGTGTTTATGGCAATATTAAAATGATATATTAAATTTTACTCTTTACAAAAAGCATATCTTGTATGCAAGTTAGGAAATAGCTTTCACTATTTCATTAAAGAGATTATCAGATTTTTTGACTGGTCTATCTTATCGGCTTTCACGCCTTCGAAAATCAAAGTCGCATCGGGTGAATACTTCCTAATAGTGTCTATCATAAACTTAAAATGGAAATCTCCCTCTCCGGGAGCTAACTGAACTAATTTTCCATCAATAATCTTGGCATCTTTAAGATGAATAATCTTTACTTCACTTCCTAAAGTCTTTAACGCACCCTCAAAGATCTCATCTCTTTTATCAAAGTTTCCTTCATAGAGGAGATTAAATAAATCTACAGTCGCATGTACTCTATTTGAATTTAGTTCTTTTAATAATCTAGCCTGTTCCTGATAAGAATAGATAACATGCCCCCAAGCTGATTCGATAGTGATATCAGAACCTTCTTCTTCAGCATAAGCAGTTAGTTCCTGGAAAACTTTCTTAGTCTCCTGATAGCCTTCCTCCGTATGGTTCTTAGGAACATAAGTCCAAGGAGAATCATTATAGGAACCAGTCTCACTTCCTACATAAGGATTATTAAAGAACTTTGCTATTCTTAAGTTGCTTTTAAAGTTCTCGATTCCAGCCAGTACTTTGCTTCTATCAGAATGGACAGGATTAAAATAAGCACCTAACATGGCTACTGTAATATTCTTTTTCTTTAATAAGTCAGCTACTCTTTTGACATATTCTTCATCATAGGAATAGTCTTTGAGTGCTTTAGGGAAGACTAACTGAATATAGGAAAAACCATATTTTGAAATTAAATCTGTTAATTCCTCGGGGCTCTTCTTTTCGGACAAGTCATGAGCTCTGACACCAAGTTTGAATTCCATTTTATTTGCAATCCTCTCTCATAGATGTTTCTATAATAATCAGTTGTAAGGAGCTTTGTAAATGATTGCGATAAAAGATTTTGCTGGTACTGAGATAATTAAAGTAGCTTCTTTTAAAGAGCTTCTTAAAACCTGTGAGACCATTAGGTCTAAAGATAAAAAGACTCTTTTCACAATAGAAATCGAGAATAACTACAAAGAAGAAGGTAGTTTCAAGTTTCCTTATTCTGGTTTCTACATAAAAGGCCACAATCACCTTTTAAGTGGCTCTCTTTACGCCAAGATGAAAGATGAAAACAACAAAGAACTGACTACTTGGAAGACAGCAACCTTAAAAATAACCGGTTCCCATAATATCTTTGAAGAACTCGGAGTAGAAAACACCTCTGGTGATCCTATCAATAAAGGTCAGGAAGTCGCTTTAGCAATCTATGGAGACGATAACCTCTTCTTAAAAGTAAAGCTTTCTTCGACTCAGGATACCTTGTTTGTCGGGCCGCTTCCTGATGACTTAGCTACTAGATATCTAGACTTCATCCCTGAAGATGAAAGATACTTTGAAGGCAATAGTCTAAACTGCTTTGTTTCTTCTTCAATTTATGGATCAGTGGACTTTGTCTTTGGCGCAGGGAAAGCTATTTTCTATCAATGCCAACTTATTTCTATCAATGATGATAGAAAAGAAGCATATGTAGTTGCACCGGCCAATTCATTAAAGGATGACTTCGGTTTCCTTTTCTATAACTGCAGCTTTGTAAACGGAGGAGTCTTAGCTTCTTCAATCTATTTAGCTAGACCTTGGAGAGACTATGCTTTAGCGGTTTTTTATAGCTGCACCTATGGTGATCACATTAAAAAAGAAGGCTTCTCTGATTGGAGTGATGTTAATAGAACTAGGACTGCTAGATTTGAGGAATATCCCCTTCAGGAAGGAAGAGTAGCTTGGACAAAAAACAAAAGCGGAGAAACACTTCCGGAAAGGTATTTCTCCGCTATTAGTCTGTTAAAGAAAAGTCTTAATTAGCGAGTAAAGAATTTGACAGCATTGTTATAGCAAATATCTTGGACAATCTGCCCTAAAGTCTTTTCATCATCAGGATATCTTCCTTCTTCTACTAATTCGCCTAAGAAGTTACAAAGCTCACGTCTGAAGTAATCGTGTCGAGGATAACTTAAGAAGCTTCTTGAATCAGTAAGCATACCAATAAAGCAGGAT
>ENA-UOOE01000791-UOOE01000791.1-fermentation-metagenome-genome-assembly--contig:-NODE-791-length-29065-cov-7.000034_pt1 | contig 29065 bp, 26 predicted proteins | sample MGYA00245776_ERZ724021 | MGnify/ENA primary metagenome ERZ724021 (study PRJEB28704, sample SAMN03018321) | fermentation metagenome | biome: anthropogenic terrestrial biome; feature: soil; material... | reverse complement strand
CAGATATCCCAAATCTTTGATTTGGTGATAGTCGCTTTCACAGAGTAAAAGCAGAGAACTTAAATCTTTGATTTAAAGTGAATTGCTTTCTCTTTAGAGTTTTATTTCTCCCACTAAGTTTAGATGAATTATCCAGGAGTGTAGCTACTGTTAGATCCCACTTTAATAAAAGTGGAAGTGTTACAGTAGGTAGCCATCGGATAAAATATATATTTTAAGTTAGAGGTAAAAAGATGAATGGAGCAAGGAGTACAGCTGTAGAAATACTTAATGAGGTATTGGGAAATAATGAATATTCTAATAAAATTTTAAGTACGTATTTAAATAAGAATAATTTAAACAAAAAAGATAGAGCTTTAGTTACTGAAATAGTATATGGTACTTTAAAATATAGGTATACTATTGACACTATACTAGGTGATTTCATAAAAAGTAACTTAAAGAAGATGGATATAGATATAGTAAATACAATGAGAATTTCTATATATCAACTTAGGTATCTAGATAAAATACCTGAATTTGCAGTGGTAAATGAAGCTGTGGAACTTTCGAAAAAAAAATCAAAGGGACTCTCAAAATTAGTCAATGGAGTCTTACGAAATTATTTAAGAAACAAGGATAACTTGCAATGTGAACACAAAGGCGACAAAATAGATAAATTGTGTTTTAAATACTCTTTTCCAAGGTGGATGATTTCACTTTTTATTCACCAATATGGAGAAACTGTAGCAGAGAGTATATTACAAGCGCTTAATTATATACCTAAAGTTACAGTTAGGATTAATGGATTAAAAACTGACTATAAAAGTGTTTGGGGTGAACTTTTAAAAAATGGATACGATATAGGAAAAGGCAAAATATGTAAAGAGGCTATAGTAATAAATAGAGGCAGCAGTATAGAGGAAAATCCACTTTTTAAAAAGGGATATATAACAGTACAGGATGAAAGTGCCATGCTTGTAGCACATATTGTAGATCCAGAAGAAAATATGACCATACTTGATATGTGCAGTGCACCTGGAGGAAAGTCCTGTCACATGGCAGAACTTATGAAAAATACAGGAGTAATATATGCCTATGATTTACATGAAAGTAAATTGAAATTTGTAGAAGAAAATGCAAATAGAATGAATATTAAAAATATAAGATGCAATAAATTAGATGCGGAAAAATATGTAGAACAGTTTGAAGCTACAGCAGATAGAGTGCTAATAGATGTTCCATGTTCAGGATTGGGAATAGTAAGAAAAAAACCTGAAATTAAATGGAATAAAAGTATGAAGTCTGTAAATAGTCTTATAAATGTTCAGAGAAAAATCATGTTAAATTGTTCAAGATATGTGAAAGATGGTGGAAAACTTATATATTCTACTTGTACCTTAAATAAAAATGAAAATGAAGATAACATAAATTGGTTTATTAGAGAAAATCCCCAGTATAAACTAGAAAAAATTTACTGTGGTGATTTTGACAACATAATTTATCATAAAGAGGGATATATAACTATATTGCCCGATGATAATATGGATGGATTTTTTATTGCAAAAATGATAAAACATAGGTAGGTGCAATATTATGTATAATATTCTTGACTTTGATATGGAAGAATTGAAAAGTTGGATGAATGACAATTGCGAAAGTGAATTCAGAGCAAAACAGATAATGGACTGGATATATAAAAATGGCCAATGTGATTTTGACAATATGACCAATATACCTAAGAAGTTATTAGAAAAGTTAAAAACAAATTTTTACATAGGAACTACTGAATTAGTTAAAAAATGGGAGTCAAAATTTAAAGACACTTTTAAATTTTTATATAAATATAAAGATGGAAATATGGTAGAAACTGTAGTTATGAAATATAAGCATGGTAATTCTATATGTATTTCAACTCAAGTAGGATGTAGAATGGGATGTAAGTTTTGTGCATCTACAATAGATGGAATGGTTAGGAACCTGACAGCAGGAGAAATGTTAGGCCAAGTTTTAAAATCCCAGAATGAAATAGGAGAGAGAATATCAAATATAGTTCTTATGGGAAGTGGAGAACCTTTGGATAACTATGAAAATGTATTAAAATTTTTAAACATAGTAAATTCTGATTACAGTTTCAATATAGGCCAGAGACATATAACTTTATCAACTTGTGGTATAGTACCTAAGATAAAGGATTTAGCAGATAGGGATCTTCAGATAACTTTGGCCGTATCACTGCATGCTCCAAATGACGCTATGAGAAAAAAAATAATGCCTATTGCAAATAAATATTCCATAAAAGATATAATAGATGCATGTAAATATTATATAGAGAAAACAGGTAGAAGGGTATCTTTTGAATATGCCCTGGTAAGTGGAGTAAATGATAGTTTAAAATGTGCTGATGAGTTAACGAAAATGATAAGTGGATTATTGTGTCATGTTAACTTAATACCAGTCAATGAAGTGAAGGAAAATAACTTAAAAAAATCTTCTTCTGATGATATAAAAAACTTTTACCATAGGTTGATTAAAAATAAAATAGATACTACTATAAGAAGAGAAATGGGGTCAGACATAGATGCTGCTTGCGGACAACTGAGGAGAAGTTATTTAGAATCAAAAAGGTATAGAGAGGGTGTAGAAAATGGTGGGGATCTTATCAGACGTAGGTAATGTAAGAAAGCTAAATGAAGATTTTGTAGATTTCTATAATGGAAAAAAATTTAACTTATATGTGATAGCAGATGGAATGGGAGGACATAATGCAGGAGAAGTAGCCAGCAGAATTGCTGTGGAAACAACCATTTCTTACATGCAATCAAATGAAACGTCAAATATGGAGCAAGATTTATTAAAAGCTGTAAGTGTAGCAAATGAAAAAATTTACGAACTTTCTATGAGTCACAGCCAATTTGGTGGAATGGGGACAACTATAACGGTCTGTCTTGTAAAAGATAAAAAAATGATAGTAGCAAATGTAGGTGATAGCAGCTGCTATGTTGTAAAATATGATGGCATAACAAAAGTAACTAAAGATCATTCCTTAGTACAACAACTGGTGGATGAAGGTAGTATAACTGAAGAAGAAGCAGCAATTCATCCTAATAAAAATATAATAACAAGGGCACTTGGAACTAATAAGTCTGTAAAAGTGGATATATTTGAAGTAAATCTAGAAGATGTAAATAGAGTAATGCTGTGTACTGACGGGTTATCTAATGGAGTAAATATGAACGAAATGTATGATATAATAATGAATAACAATAACGAGGATGCTTGCAAGCAGCTAATAGAACTGAGTAAACTTAGAGGTGGAAAAGATAATATATCAGTTATTGTATTTGAAGGAGAGTGTAAAAGATGATAGGGACTGTGCTAGGGAATAGATATGAGTTGCTTGAAAAAATAGGAGAGGGAGGTATGGCTATTGTTTATAGAGCTAAAGACAACCTCCTAAACAGAAACGTAGCTGTTAAAATTCTCAAAGAAGAATTTTCAAACGATGGAGAATTTGTCACTATATTATTATTTGAAAGACTGGCAGCGGCTGTAGCTTCAAATAATAATATAGTGAAAATATATGATGTAGGATCTCAGGAGGATATAAACTATATTGTTATGGAATGTGTTACGGGAAAAACTTTAAAGCAGATAATAAGGGAAGAAGGGAAAATACCTCCAGATAGGGCAGTGGAAATAGCGATTCAGATAACTAAAGCTTTAAAATGTGCCCACAAAAACAACATTATACATAGAGATATAAAACCTCATAATATTCTTGTGACAGAAGATGGTATAGTAAAAGTAACGGACTTTGGTATTGCCAAAGCTTCAGATTCAGTTACAATAACTAATTCTAATAAGATAATGGGTTCCGCACACTACTTTTCTCCAGAGCAGGCAAAAGGAAGTGTTGTAGACTTTAGAACAGATATTTACTCCCTTGGTATAGTTATGTATGAAATGGTTACAGGACGTGTTCCCTATGATGCAGAAAGTCCTGTGTCAATAGCACTAAAACATATACAAGAACCCGTAGTTCCACCAAATCAGTTAAATGAAAATATACCAGATAGTTTAAATAAACTTATTTTGAAATCTGTTGAAAAAGAGCCTATAAGAAGATATCAGACCATGGAAGATATGTTAGTGGACTTGAAAAAAATAGAAAATAATCAAAAAATTAATTTGGTAGATGATGACTTAAGTGAAGACATGACTAGGATAATGGATCCTGTAGATGTAAGTAATGCTTATAAAAATCAGTACGATTATGATGATGAAATGGAGCCAGTAAGAAGACCAGTTAAATTAAAATTGGATCCTAAAAAGAAAAAAAGGATATTGACCACTGCAATAGGTGTTCTTGTAGTTGTAATAGGTATAATTTCAGGTTATATTTGGTATAATGCATATAGCAGCGGAGATATAACTGTGCCAAATATAGTAGGTATGAAACAGGGTGCTGCCAAACAGTTGGTAGAAACTAAAAAACTTAATTTTGTAGTAGGAGGCAAAGAAAAAAGTGACAAACCAGAAGGAACAGTAATAGAGTGTTCTCCTAGATCAGGAACAAAGGTAAAAGTAAAGTCAGATGTAAGGGTAATTATAAGCAGTGGATCTACTGCATTGGCTGTTCCAAATTTAGTTAATGTAGATTATGCCACTGCAAAGGATATTATATCAAACGCTGGGCTTACTTTGGGAACTGTATCTTATAGGCACAATGATGAAGTAGCAGAAGGGAATGTTATAAGCCAGGATCCTGCACCAGATAGTAAAGCTGAAAAGGGTACAAAAGTAAATCTTGTGGTAAGCAAGGGAGCGGATGCAAAATATGTAACAGTGCCGGATGTTTCAGGCAAAAATATAGAAGAGGCAGCTTCCATAATGGCAAATTCAGGACTTAAAGTTTCTAGAAATTCAGTAACTACTTCAGATAAATCTCAGAGTGGAGTTGTAACAAGTCAAAGTATAGGATCATCAAAACAAGTTAAGGAAGGCACTACGGTAAGCTTAACTTATTATGAATATAAAGAGTCTACAAATGATCAGAGTAATAATAGCTCTGGTAGTAAAAGTGGAGGACAAAATACAGCAAGTAGCCAACAAAGTAAAAATGGAAATGGTAATAATAGTGGGAGTGACGGAAGTACTTCTCAAGCTAGTAGTGATCAAGGCCAAGATAGTAGTAGTAGTAGTAGTAGTAGTAGTAGTAGTAGTGACCAAAACAAAGGTAGTAGTAGTGACCAAAACAAAGGTAGTACGCAAACTTCAGATAAAACAAATTAGGAGGAATTTATGAAGGGAACTATAGTTAAGGGAATAGGAGGATTTTATTATATAAAAACAGATAGTGGGATAATTGAATGTAAGGCAAGGGGAAAGTTTAGGTATAACTCAATTTCCCCTATGGTAGGAGATAAAGTGGATATTACACTAGAAAAAGAGCAGGGAGTTATTAATAAAATCTATCCTAGAAAAACTAAATTGAAGAGACCTGCTGTAGCTAATGTAACTCAGGCACTGGTGGTTTTTGCATTTAGCCGTCCTGAAATAAATGAAGATTTATTAAACAGATTTCTTATAAGCTGTGAATTGAATGATTTGAAAATAATAGTTTGTTTTAATAAACTGGATTTGGCCGAGGAAGAAGAAAAATCTTATATAATAGACACTATGAAAAGTATAGGATATGATGTAATATTTTTGACGGCAAAGGAAAATTATGGAATTGATCAAATTAAAGAAAAGCTTAAAGGAAATATTACGGTACTGTGTGGTCCGTCAGGAGTTGGAAAGTCTACTATTTTAAATGCCATTTCAGGAAAAAAGATTATGGAAACAGGTGACATAAGCCAAAAATTGAAGATGGGAAAACACACTACAAGACACAGTGAGTTAATAGAATTAGAAGAAGGGCTCATAGTGGATACTCCTGGATTTTCCTCTCTGAATATATCTGATATATCAGAGGAAGAACTTCAGTATTGTTTTCCAGAGTTTACTGATCTTATAGGGCAGTGTAGATTCACAGGTTGTTTTCATTATAAAGAACCGGATTGTGCCATTAAAGCTTCTGTTGAAGATGGAAGAATAAATAGAAAAAGATATGAGTTTTATATTAAGGTTTTAAATGAAATTATAAGTAAAAAGAAGTACTGAATTGCTCAGGGAGTAGTATAAAATTAAGGAGAGAGAAACATATGATAAGAATAGCACCTTCAATATTATCTGCAGATTTTTCAAAATTAGGAGAAGATATAAAAAGCCTAGACAAATATGGGGCCGATTTAATTCATATAGACGTAATGGATGGAAATTTTGTACCAAATATATCTTTTGGAGTACCTATTATTAAAAGCATAAGGCCTCTTACAAAGTTGCCTTTTGACGTACATTTAATGGTAGAGGAACCTGCAAAGTATGTAGAAGATTTTGTAAAATCAGGGGCAGATATTATAACAGTTCATTTTGAAGCTGATAGGCATTTAGATAGAACTATAAATTATATAAAAAGTTTTGGAGTAAAAGCGTCGGTTGCACTAAATCCAGCTACTTTAGTGGACAATATAAAATATTTAATACCTTATTTAGACATGGTTCTTATAATGTCTGTAAATCCAGGATTCGGAGGGCAAAAATATATAGAGTATTGCTATGATAAAATTAAGTATATAAAAGAGCTAAGCAATAAATATAATAAAAATTTAATGATAGAAGTAGATGGCGGTGTTTCAAAGGGCAATATGGCAAAAATAGTAGACAGTGGTGCCAATGTACTAGTAGCTGGTTCTGCTGTGTTTAAGGGTGGAAATATAGAAGAAAACATAAGACTATTAAGAGAGGAAATTTAAAATGAAGGCAATTATAGTATCTGGGGGCAGTGCACCTTCTAGAAAATTAATTGAAGACGAAATCGAGGGAGATTCTATTTTGATTTGTGTAGACCGAGGGGCAAATTGTCTATATGAATATAAAATTATACCGGATTATTTAATTGGAGATTTTGACTCCATAGATAAGGATGTTTTAACGTTTTTTAAAAGTAAAAAATGTTCTATAGATATTTATCCTAGGGCTAAAAATTCTACGGACACTGAAATTGCAGTAGAAAAATGCCTGGAATTAAAAGCAGACCAGATAGTAATGCTTGGGTGTACTGGAAGCAGGGTGGATCATGTTTTAGCTAACTTAGGAATGCTTTTAAAATGTAACCGTAGTGGAGCAAAGGCATATATGAAAGATGAACATAATACTATTCAATTATTATGTAAGACAACTACAATAAAAGGATATCCTAGAGAGACCTTTTCTCTTCATGCCTACTGTAACGTAGTCAAGAATCTAAATATAATAGGTGCTAGATATGAGTTAAGTAATTATGATTTGGCTTTAGGTGATGCAAGGACAGTATCTAATGAATTTATTAAAGATGAAGCTCGTATAGTATTTGATAGCGGTATGCTTTTGTGTATGTATAGTAAAGATTGAATAGAAGTGATTAAATAGGGTTTCTAAGCAAAAATCTTCATTCACTATTAATTATTAATTTAAATATAATTTTCAATTATCAAAAATATGACTGTATAAGTTGATTTTTAATTTATAAAGCTTTAAGTTTGCAATTATAAAAAGTAGTAACAAGATGAAGACATTATGCATATAATAGTATAAAGCAATTTTTAAGGGATAATAGCGTGAAAAAGAAAAGCTGTATTAAGAGAAGGACAAAGAAAAAAATAGGATTAATAGCTTTATCTATAGGTGCTGGATTTTTAATGACAGTTATTATCCCAATATGGGGTTGGATAATAGCTGCAGGTCTGGGGCTAATTTATTGTGGATGGTATTTAATAAGTTATCATAAATAAGGGGGTAGTTTAATGAAAATTATTGCATTTAAGCTTCCAGGATTTCTATCTGCAATTGTAAAGTTTTTTACTAAAAAAAAATAAGTATTTAAAGACAAAAATGCAATTGTTTATAAACAACTGCATTTTTATTTTTTATATAGCACGTTGAACCTTTCCTGAACGAAGGCACCTTGAACAAACATGTATAGTTTTTGGTGTTCCATTAACTATAGCCTTAACTTTTCTTACATTTGGAGTCCAAGTTCTTTTAGATTGACGGTGGGAGTGACTGTATTGTACACCAAATACTACACCTTTTCCGCATATTTCACACTTCTTTGACATTAAAAACACCTCCTTATGAGTCCTTTAAAATTCAAACACCACTTATTCTACCACAGAAAGCATAATAAGTGCAAGTAAATAAAATTTCTGCAATTCGTAATTTGAAATTAAATAAAAAAATTTTCCAACAAAGCAATGCGACTTTAGGGGATTTCAAAGGCTAATATTTATACAAAAACTTTGAATATTTAATGCATAAATTGTATATTACGAATTGCAGTTGAATAAATGTTTTATTTAATATAAAATATGTTTATGGTATTATAGAATATAATATTTTAGTAAGGAGGTTTTTGTATGATAGCTAGTATTGGCGGAGAAAATGGGTATATTGACTATTCGGAAGAAGTAGTTGCAAACATAGTTGGGTTATCAACTATGGAATGCTATGGAGTAGTGGGTATGGCTTCCAGAAATGCAAAAGATGGATTTTGGGAATTAATAAAAGGTGGAAGTTTTAATAAAGGAGTAAGGGTTCGTTCCCAAAATAACGAACTTATAATAGAGCTATATATAATAGTGGAATATGGTACGAAAATATCAGTGATTTCAAATAGTATAATACAGAGGATAAAATATAATGTAGAAAACTACACAGGACTCAAAGTATCAACTATTACAGTAAATGTTCAAGGAGTTAGAGTCTAGGGAGGTAATTCGTAAAAATGGAATACTTAAATATAGATGGGCATCATTTTTACAACATGGTTGTAAATGCTAACAATAACTTGGAGGATCAAAAAGATTTTGTTAACTCGTTAAATGTATTTCCTGTTCCCGATGGTGATACAGGAACTAATATGTCTATGACCCTTAAAAGTGCAGTACTTGAGGTAAGTAACTCTAAAGACAGTTCTATAGAAAGTATCTCTAAACAATTAGCTAAAGGTGCGCTTATGGGGGCAAGAGGGAATTCAGGAGTAATACTATCTCAGATATTTAGAGGAATAGCAAAAGGCCTTCAGGGGAAAAAACAGGTAAATTCAGAAGAGTTTGCAAATAGCCTACAGGAAGGAGCAAAATCTGCTTATAAAGCTGTTATGCGTCCTACAGAAGGAACCATATTAACTGTTATAAGGGTTGCTGGTGAAAGTGCTGTTAAGTCCAGTAAAAAGGATATAACTGAGTTACTTCAAGATGTATGTAGCTATAGTAGAACTATACTGAATAAAACTCCTGACATGCTTCCTGTTCTAAAAAAAGCAAAAGTAGTAGATGCAGGTGGAATGGGGCTTTTAATTATACTTCAAGGAATGCATAAAGTTTTAAAGGACGGTAAGGAAAATGTAGTCATAGAAGAAGCTCACGATAAAGAAGTTAAATCTGTAGTTAAAGATTTAGGACATGAGGATATAAAATATGGATATTGTACAGAATTCTTTATCCACTCTAAAGGAACTGACGTAAACGAATTCAAGAAAAAGTTGGAGACCATGGGAGATTCCATGGTAGTGGTGGATGATGAAGATATAATTAAAGTGCACATTCACACAAATGATCCGGGAGGGATCCTTTCAGAGGCAATTAAGCTAGGAGAATTGTCAAAAATAAAAGTAGATAATATGAGAGAACAGCACAGACATCTTTTAAGTATAGAAAATTTTCAAGAAAATTCAGATGAAGATAAAACTTATAATAATAGTGAAAAACTCAGTTATGAAGAAAAAACTGAGTCACAAAAGTGTGCTATTATTTCAGTAGCTGTGGGAGATGGAATTAAGGCCATATTTGAAGATTTAGGGGTAGATTATGTCATAGAAGGCGGACAGACCATGAATCCCAGCACTGAAGATATATTAAATTGTATAAACAAAGTAAATGCTGAGAATATAATTATATTACCTAACAATAAAAATATAATTATGTCTGCTAATCAGGCAAAGGAGATGTCCCATAAAAATGTAAGGGTTGTGCCTAGTAAGACCATACCCCAAGGTATTACTGCAATAACATCTTTTAATTCAGATATTGATATAGATGAAAATATAAGTACTATGGAAAGTGTACTAACTGCAGTGACTACTGGTTCTGTAACCTATGCAGTTAGGGATACAGAAATAGATGAAATAAGTATAAAAAAAGGAGATATATTAGGACTTATTGATGGAAAGATAGAGCAAGTTGGAAAGGATATGTTTGAAGTTTGTGACAAGCTTTTAGAGAATATGATAAAAGAGGATAGTGAACTTATAAGTATATATTATGGTACAGATTGTGATGAAGAGAAAGTAAAGCATTTTGTAGAAGAAATTGAGAAGAAGTATATGGAGATGGATGTACAATGTTATAGTGGAAAACAGCCTTTATACTATTTTATAATTTCTGTTGAATAAAAAAAGCCTAGAGCTTTTTTTATTTTTGGTATTGATAAAAAGGCAGGTGAGAATTTGTGAATCTAAGGGAGGATATCAGATCATTAAAAGGAGTAGGTGAGGTAACTTGTAAAAATTTAAACAAATGTTGTATATTCAACATACTTGACTTACTTTTATATTTTCCAAGAGATTATGATATTATTTCTAGCTGCAGTAATTTAAAAGGAAATACAGAAGGAAAGGTCATGATAGATTGTAAGGTTAATTCAATAGAAAGAGATATAAGGACTAAGACTGGTAAAATAATTTCTACGATTGTTTTTGAAAACAAAAGTGGACTTTTTAAGGCAAAGTGGTTTAATCAACCTTATGTGAAAAAGAAGTTTAAGATAGATAGTGAATATAGAATAGCAGGTAAAATTGAGCAGTACAGAGGAACTAATATTATAACAAATCCTAAAATAGTTAGTTCTAATAAAAATAGTAAAATTGAAGAAAAGATACTTCCTATATACCCTTTAAAGTCCGGAATAACCAATAATACATTTATAAAACTTATATCTAATGTACTTGCTAAAGTAAGAATAGATGAAAATTTACCTAAGTGGATAATTACAAAATATAAGCTCTGTAGTTTGGATAGAGCTATAAGAATAATACATAATCCAGTTAATTTTAAAGAATTGAGAGAAGGAAAAAAGAGACTTAAATTCCAAGAACTCTTTACTTATTCCCTAAAAATTTTGATGTTAAAAGGGTACTTTGAAAAAAATAAAAGGGGAGTGGCATTTAAAATAGCTCCGGAGTTAATAGAGCTAAAGAATAAATTACCGTATAAACTTACAAAAGCTCAAAATAAAGTTATAAGAGAAATACTTATAGATGAAAAAAGAGAGGTTCCTATGAATAGGCTGTTGCAGGGAGATGTAGGAAGTGGAAAGACTGTAGTGGCATTAATAGCTATTTTTAATGTGGTAAAAAACGGTTACCAAGCAGTTTTAATGGCTCCAACAGAAATATTGGCACAGCAGCACTATGAAGAAGCTAACAAACTTTTAGAGGGTTTTGATGTAAATGTAGAATTATTGTGTGGAAGTGTTAACCCAAAAAATAAAGGTAAAATAAAAGAAAAATTAAAAATGGGTGAAATAGATATTATAATAGGAACGCATGCCCTAATTGAAGATAATGTGGAGTTTAAAAATATAGGAATAGTAGTTACAGATGAGCAGCATAGGTTTGGAGTAATGCAGAGAAGTAAACTGGTAAATAAGGGAGATCATGTAGATACTCTTATTATGACAGCTACGCCTATTCCGAGAACTTTGAGTTTGTATTTATATGGGGATTTAAATGTATCAACTATAGATGAACTTCCTCCAGGAAGGCAGAAAATAGATACTTATTACAGAGATAAAAATTCAAGGGATAAGGTTTATAGATTTGCTTTGGAGGAAATAAAGAAGGGAAGACAAGTATATGTAGTATGTCCCCTTGTAGAGGAAAACGAGGAGTTGGATTTAAGTTCAGTAGAAGATATGTATGAAGAATTAAAGGAGAAATATTTTAAAAATATACAAATAGATATACTGTATGGAAAAATGCAGCCGAAACTCAAAGAAGAAAAGATGAATAAATTTAAAAATGGTGAGATAAAGGCTATAATTTCAACTACGGTTATAGAAGTGGGTATAAATGTGCCAAATGCTACGGTTATGATAATAGAAAATGCAGAGAGATTTGGGCTTGCACAGTTGCACCAATTGAGAGGAAGAGTAGGAAGGGGTTCTTATAAATCATATTGCATTTTGATTGCAGATATTAAAAACGATATAATAAGAAAAAGAATGGAGATAATGAGAAGCAGCAATGATGGATTTTTTATTGCAGAGCAAGATTTGAAGATAAGAGGCTCAGGAGAAATTTTTGGATTTAGGCAGCATGGGGAAGATGAACTTGTTTTTTCTAATTTAGTAGAAGATATAGATGTATTTAAAGTAGCTAACGGGGAAGCAAAAAAACTTTTAGCAAGTAAAGATGAGGAGGATATAAGAATAAAAGAAGAAATATTAAATAACTTAGAAAGAACTTCAAAATTTATAAGCTTTAATTAAAGCTTATAAATTTTGAATAATATAAAGATATATGCTAAAATATTATAAAATAACTATAGTATGTAAAATAGGAGGAAGATTTATGCGAATAATTGCGGGTCTTGCCAGAGGAAGAAAATTAATGTCTCCTAATGGATATGATATTACAAGACCTACTTTAGATAGAGTTAAGGAAGCCATGTTTAATATAATTCAGAATAGAGTGTATGGTTCAAAAGTATTAGACGTATTTGCAGGTACGGGGAGCTTAGGACTTGAAGCTGCAAGCCGTGGTGCAGAAAAATGTTATTTAGTTGACAGGAGTAGTGACACTTTTTACTTTTTAGACAAAAATGTAAAAAACTTAGGATTCTCTGATATATGTAAAACTATTAATAAGGATTCTTATGAGGCTTTAAGGGAACTTTCAAGAAAAAATTTAATGTTTGACATAATATTTATTGATCCACCTTATAAAAAGGACATGATCCCGCCAGCTGTAGAGATAATTGAAAATAAAAATTTATTAAAAAAAGATGGAATTATAGTTACTAAAATTGATACGAGTGAAGAAATATATAAAGGAAACATTAATATAGTTTTGATAAATCATAGAAAATACGGAAAAACCACGGTGTGTTTTTATAAATATAAGGAGGATTAATTATCATGAAAACTGCGGTATACCCAGGGAGCTTTGATCCAATAACCAATGGACATTTAGATATAATAAATAGGGCGTGTAAAGTATTTGACCAATTAATAGTAGGAGTATTAATTAATCCTGAAAAGCAGGGCTTATTTAATATTGAAGAAAGAGTAAAATTAATGAAAAAGGTAGTGAAGGATATACCTAACGTAAAAGTTGAGAGCTTTAGCGGTCTGTTAATAGATTTTATGAAAAAAAACGATATTCAAGTTATAGTAAAAGGATTGAGAGCAGTATCAGATTTTGAATATGAATTTCACATGGCTCTTATGAATAAAAAGCTAGATCCTGATATAGAGACAGTGTTTATGATGACTAATGCCAAGAATTCTTTTTTGAGCTCATCCTCAGTAAAGCAAGTTGCTATGTTTGGGGGATGTATTAAAGGTTTAGTACCTGAAGAAATAAGAGTTGATATTATGGACAAGATTAATAGAGTTTATAAGAAGTACTAAGGGATCTTAGGGGGAAAAAATTATGGATGCTATTAAATTAATAGAATATCTTGAAGAAATTATAGATACATCGGCAAAAGTTCCCATGACGGGGAAGGTTATGGTGAATAAAAAGGAAATTTTAGATGTGCTACAAAAAATAGTTAATTACCTTCCTGCCGAGATTAAAAAGGCCCAATGGATAGTAAACGAAAAAGAAAGAATTTTAAGTGAAGCTGTACAAGAATCTGAAAATATGAAAAAAGAAAACTTGAGTTTGTTAAGGCGTCAAATAGAAAATCATGATATTACTAAAGAGGCTAATATGAGGGCAGAAGAAATTATATCATCTGCAAAGAAAAATGCCAAGGCAATAAGACTAGGCGCTCGAGACTATGCAGATGAACTATTAAGTCAGCTGGACAATGAATTGTCAAATAAAAGTGATGAAATGATGGCAATGTTAAAAGTAGAGATTCAAAAGATGTTAAACAATCTAGACAATAGTATGGTTCTAAAAACGGAAGATATAAGAGCAAATATAAAAGAGTTAAGAGACATGAAATAATTGTTTTAATTCATATAAAATCCAGGGAGTAATAAGTAAAATTATAGTAAGTATAAACAAGTTGTCGAAGTATGTAGTTATTTTATAATAAGGTAGAAAAGTTTCTTGCGATAATTTTAGAGAGAATAGGTTATAAAGTGATAAACTAAATATGGAACATATTATTCCCTGTAATATTTTCCTAAGAGAATATTTTTTCAAAGATATTTTAAATTTATAGGTAAAAGAGTATACTTGGGATATAATTGATAATCCACTAAAGGTGAATAAAAAACTTACTAGCACAATTTTTAAATTAAGAGAGGCGCTAGAAGAGGATATTAAGCTGCATCCGTTAGTCATTTCTATCATTCCAAGCAAGATTCCTTCCATTATATTACTCGAAATGCCAGTTATTCCTGAAATACCATTAATTATTAAATTAAATAGAGTATTATTTTTTAAAATACTATTTACAACAGAAAACAATATGACAAATCCACCTATTGATATACAATTTTTTAAAGAATCTTCAATGCTGCTTTTAAATACTTTTCCAATATTTTCACTGACATGAGTATAATTTCTATAAGCAATAGGTTTGTAGTATATTTTTTTAGAAGGTATCAAAAAGCTCATGACTATACAAGACAGCAAATTAGAAAGTAATAGTATATACCCTATAAAAGGGCTCTTTAGCATGGAAACTCCAACAGAACCTAGCATAAATAGGGGGCTTGCATTAGAAGCTATATTTAAAAGTCTCTCGCAGGTGAAAATGTCTATTATCTTTTTTTCATAAAGCTGGCAGGCATATTTTGCTCCAAGAGGATACCCACAAAGTGTGCTTATAATTAGCACGAAGCTGCAGCTAGTTGGAAGTCTTAAGGGTTTACATAGGGCTTTGCCTATTAATTTTGAGTATATGTACACTCCATCACAGGAGAGTATTATGTTGGATACAACTAAAAATGAAAATAAAGATGGAAATACTTTGTAAAAAAATAGCATGCTGCCTGAAATTACCCCGTCTATACATAGCTTTGGAGCAAGTATAATTTCAAGTATAAAAATTGAACATACTATAGTTATAAGTAAATTTTTATCTTTTAGTAAAATAAAAAGAAGTATTAATATTGCACATATTAAAAGATAAAACAAAAGTTCCAAGATATCACCTACTTTCTAAAAACTTTTACTGAATAGGAACATAGTTTATTAAATTATATTTAAAAAGTAGGGAACTTATTCTGAATTTTAGCTACTATGTATCTGCCATAATAGGGCTCAAAATATAATCGCTGTTAAAAGATATATTTTTGTTTAACATACTATAGGCTTTGGTAGACTGTATGTCTAATTGCAAAGTTTCATTTGTTTTCTTTGGAAGCTTTCCGTAAATTGGAATAGAAGATCTGCTTTTCATTTCTTTAAGTACTTTTATACCGGTAGAATTAAACCCTAAAATTCTTCCATAGGGACACATATTTCTTCTCAATATTTCAGTATTTAAATTTTCAAATCCTAAAAAGAACTGGCACAATATTCTACTTATCCGGCTGTAAGTATATCTTTTGGTTTTGGCTTTAACTATTATATCGTCGTAAGAGCAGTTATTTTGTAAGGATTTAAGTATCCTATTTTCAATTCCTTCGGATATGTCAGGTAAATTTTTAATCTTATTTCCATATAGAAAGGATTTATACCTTAAATAAGGTACCATGGAATCCTCAAAAACAAAATCACATCCTGTAGATTGAAATTTTTTTAAAATAGAAAGTACATTTTCTGGAATATTAGAACTTAAATCATTTATGTCTCCCTTTAATTTTAAAAAATTACGTATAGAGGATGCACTGGAAAAAGAATGCTGCATATTTAAGTTATTATATGAACTTCCGATTCTCTTTATTGAAATAGGAGTAATATGGCTTTTTATCCTTATTAGATTTTTTAAATACTCTATACCTAGAATATTGTTTGGAGATTGAAGTATTTGATCTATATTATACTTTGCAAGAGAGCTTTTAGTGTTTAATAGGAACTCATTTAAAGCATTATTTCGTGCAGAGGGATAAGACATACCCTTTGACATTTTTTTTCTTAAAAGTAATTTGAATTGGTTAGGTTCTTCTGCAAGAAGTTTTGCAATAGATTTTAGCAAGTTTATATTACTGCATTCACTTCCAAAGCAAAGATTTGTTACTACACCTAAATTTTCTAAAAGACTTACAGCACCATAGGCAAAAAATTCAGCAGAAGATAAGCTGTAGATGACTGGAAGTTCAAATACCAGGTCCACTCCATTTAGAAGTGCCATTTTGGTTTTAGTCCATTTGTCAATTATAGATGGTGAGCCCCTTTGTACGAAATTACCACTCATCACTGCGATTATAGCATCGCATTTTGTGGCAGAACGAGCACTTTCAATATGATATTTGTGTCCATTGTGAAAGGGATTATATTCAACTATTATTCCAGTTATGTTCATAGATATTTTCCTTTCTAAAATATTTTATTCTATAATAAAAAACTATAAGTGTAAGTAAAATATATACATATTATAACAATAGAATCAATATTAGTGTAGAACTTTTGAATAGAGAAACTATAAGTATATCTATCTTTAGTTTAAATTTTTACTTTTTTGATTTGTATTGTATAATATTGGAGTAAAATATTTACCAGAAAGACTTTATTATAACTTAATTTGTAAAATATGTTAGCTAAAGCTTTTAATTCAATAATTTTTCATTGAAAAATACAACTAAAATGGATTATAGTATAAGTGTGTATAATTTTATGTTAAATTTGAATGGAGGAAAAAGATATGAAATTGATGGAAAAAATTTGGGATAAAGCAAAGGAAGACAAAAAGAAAATTGTCTTAGCTGAAGGAGAGGAAGAAAGAACTCTTCAGGCTTCTCAAAAAATAATTAAAGAAGGTCTTGCAAATCTAATTCTAGTGGGTGATGAAAAGGTAATAAAGGAGAAAGCATCAAAATTAGGTGTGAACTTAAATGGAGCAGAAATAGAAAATCCAGAAACATCGGATAAACTAAAAAAATATGCAGATGCTTTTTATGAAATGAGAAAGAAAAAAGGAATAACACCAGAAAAAGCGGACAAAATAGTAAGAGATCCATTATACTTTGCTACAATGATGGTTAAATTTGGAGATGCAGATGGGTTAGTTTCAGGTGCAGTGCATACTACAGGTGATCTTTTGAGACCAGGACTTCAAATAGTAAAGACAGCTCCAGGTGCATCAGTAGTTTCAAGCACATTTTTAATGGAAGTACCAAATTGTGAATATGGTGACAATGGTTTACTTTTATTTGCTGATTGTGCTGTAAATCCATGCCCAAATAGTGAAGAGTTGGCTTCAATTGCAATAACTACAGCAGAAACTGCAAAGAGCTTATGTGGAATGGATCCAAAAGTTGCAATGCTTTCATTTTCTACTAAGGGAAGTGCAAAACATGAATTAATAGACAAAGTTACAAAAGCTTTAGAAATTGCTAAAAAAGCTAAACCAGATTTAAGTATAGACGGAGAATTACAATTAGATGCCGCTATCGTAGAAAAGGTTGCAAGTTTAAAGGCTCCTGGAAGTGAAGTAGCAGGAAAGGCTAATGTACTTGTATTTCCAGACATTCAAGCAGGAAATATAGGTTATAAACTTGTTCAAAGATTTGCAAAAGCTGAAGCTGTAGGACCTATATGCCAGGGATTTGCAAAACCTATAAATGATTTGTCAAGGGGATGTAACTCTGATGATATAGTAAATGTAGTAGCTGTAACAGCAGTTCAAGCACAAGCTCAAAAGTAATGTCAAGAGGATATAGTTCTGTGATGTAGTAAATATAGTAGTTGTAACAGTAGTTTGGTATAATGTATATGAAAGAAAATAACAAGTCAAAGATGCGAAGGATATTTTGTGTCAGACAGGGAAACAGGTTCTGCAGATACAGTATGACGCAAAATAGGCTAGCATATTGACTGGTTATTTTTCAAATATGCCTAAGCTCAAAAGTAATAACAAAACTTGGAAGTAATTTATTTTTAGGAGGAATATTAAACATGAAGGTATTAGTAGTAAACTGTGGAAGCTCATCTTTAAAATATCAACTTATTGATATGCAGGATGAAAAGGTTATGGCAAAGGGTCTTGTAGAAAGAATAGGAATGACTGGCTCAACTTTAACACACAAGGTTAATGGAGAAAAGTTTGTTACAGAGCAGGCAATAAGAAACCATAAAGTTGCTATACAATTAGTATTAAAAGCTCTTGTAGATAAAGAACATGGTGTAATAAAAGATATGGCAGAAATATCTGCTGTAGGACATAGAGTTTTACATGGTGGGAAAAAATATGCTTCATCCGTTCTTATTGACGAAAATGTAATGAAGGCAATAGAAGAATGTATTCCATTAGGACCACTACATAATCCAGCTAATATAATGGGAATAGATGCCTGTAAAAAATTAATGCCAAGTACTCCAATGGTAGCAGTATTTGATACAGCATTTCATCAGACAATGCCAGATTATGCTTATATATATGCATTACCTTATGATTTGTATGAAAAATATGGTGTCAGAAAATATGGTTTTCATGGAACTTCCCATAAATTCGTTTCACTTGAGGCAGCTAGATTAATGAAAAAAGATCCAAAAGATCTTAAGTTAATAACATGCCATTTAGGAAATGGAGCTAGCTTATGTGCAGTAAACGGAGGGAAAGCAGTTGATACAACTATGGGACTTACTCCTCTTGAAGGGCTTGTAATGGGAACTAGATGTGGTGATATAGATCCAGCTATAATATCGTACGTAATGAAGAGAACAGGTATGATGATAAATGAAATGGATACTTTAATGAATAAAAAGTCAGGAATACTCGGAATATCAGGAGTAAGCAGTGATTTTAGAGATGTAGAAAAGGCTGCAGATTCAGGCAATTACAGAGCGAAGCTTGCATTGAATTTGTATTATTACAAAGTTAAATGTTTCATAGGAGCTTATGTTGCAGTTTTAAATGGAGCAGATGCTATAATATTTACAGCAGGACTTGGAGAAAATTCATCTAGGAGTAGATCTAATATATGTAAAGGTTTAAGCTATCTTGGAATTAAAATAGACGAAGAAAAGAATAAGAAGAGGGGAGAAGCTGTGGAAATAAGCACACCTGATTCAAAAGTAAAGGTATTGGTAATTCCTACAAATGAAGAACTTATGATAGCTAGGGATACAAAAGAAATAGTTGAAAATAAATAAAACTTGACTTTTAATGCTAATCTCTATATAATAGGTTGTGGCTAATATGTAGAGGTGAGTGATATGAAATTAAATGTATCAGATTTACTAAGTGGAGAAGCTATTACAAAGGATATAGATGTTGCGGTAAAAGAAAAGGGATTCTATGATGGAAGTGAATACATAAAATTATTAGAGCCTCTAAAGTTTAGCGGAACTTTAAGTAAAGAAGAGGATATTCTCCTGTTAGAAGGAAGAATTAATACTTTGCTAGAGCTCACTTGTTCACGGTGCCTAAGTAAATTCTCTTATGCTGTAAACATTACTATTACCGAAAAATTTACCAATAATGATAAGGAAAATAGGGATGATGAAGTCATCTTTATAGATAGTAATATTCTTGATATTGCGGAAATAATAGAAAATAACATAATATTAATTTTACCAATTAAGAGGCTTTGCAAGGAGAATTGTAAAGGGTTATGCCAACAGTGTGGCACTAACTTAAATAATTCTAAATGTCAGTGCAAAAGCGATGATATTGATCTGAGATTGGCAAAGCTAAAAGATATGTTTTTCACTGATTAAGGAGGTGTTTACTGTGGGAAATCCGGCCAGAAAATTCTCAAGAGCAAGAAGGGACTCTAGAAGAGCACAGACTTTTAAATTAGGTTTACCAGGTTTAGTTGAGTGTCCTCAGTGCCATGAAATGAAACTTGCACATAGGGTTTGTAAAAACTGTGGATATTATAAGGGTAAAGAAATTATTTCAACTGAAAATTAATAAAAGAAAGTCATTTGACTTTCTTTTTTTGTTAATGTACACTAGAAAAGTTAGGCTATATTAAGTAATAAAGGTCCAGATTATAGGATAGGATGTGAAAATATGATAATTGCTGTGGATGGTATGGGAGGAGATTTTGCACCTTGTGCTGTAGTGGAAGGGATAGTAGAAGCAGTTAAGGAACAAGACGTAAATATAATAATAACCGGCCCAAAAGAGCAGCTTGAGAGTGAATTAGCTAAATATAATTATCCTAAGGACAAAATAGATATTTTAAGTACTAAAGAGGTTATAACTGCAGGGGAATCCCCGGTTATGGCTTTGAGAAAAAAAAAGGATTCTAGCTTGGTTAAGGCACTGAATCTTGTAAAAGAAAGTAAAGCAGATGCTGTTATATCAGCAGGAAGTACGGGGGCATTTATGGCAGGTTCCACTTTAATCGTAGGTAGAATTAAAGGAGTAGATAGGGTAGCACTAGCTCCTGTAATGCCAGGAAGAAATGGAGATTTCATGGTAATAGATGCAGGAGCAAATGTAGACTGTAAGCCTCAGTATCTACAGCAATTTTCTCTTATGGGTAAAATATATTTTGAAAGCATACTAAAAGTAAATAACCCATCTATAGGTCTTATAAATATAGGTGAAGAAGAAGAAAAGGGAAATGAGCTGGCTAAAAGTGCATATAAACTCTTAAAGAATATGGATTTTAATTTTGTAGGAAATGTGGAACCAAGAGATGTTACAAATGGGGATGTTAACATATTAGTTTGTGATGGAGTAGTTGGGAATACGGTTTTAAAGACGTATGAAGGAGTTGCGTCAAATTTATTTTCCATGTTAAGAGAGGAAATTATGAAATCCTTTAGCAGTAAATTAGCAGCTGCTATTTTAAAACCTGCTTTTAAAAGCTTAAAAAATAAATTAGATTATTCAGAATATGGCGGTTCTCCTTTTTTGGGATGTAAGGGAATATGTGTAAAGGCTCATGGAAGTTCTAATGGAAAAGCTTTTAAAAATGCAGTAAGGCAAGCTATAAGCTGTTATGAAAATAATGTTGTTGGTAAAATAAAATCTGAAATAGAAAAAGTTAATAATATATAAAGTATATAATATAAATGTATTGATATAATATAAGTTAGTATAATAAATATATTTATTATTGACGGTATTTAACTTATGTAATATTATTTATGTATGAAAAATTTTTGGAGGCGAAATTATGATTTTTGAAAAAATACAAAAAATAATATCTGAACAACTTGGAATTGACTCTAATGAAATAAAATTAGAATCATCTTTTATTGACGATTTAGGTGCAGATTCGCTTGATATCGTTGAGCTAATAATGGCTCTGGAAACAGAGTTTGATATTGAAATACCAGACGAAGAAGCTGAGAAGGTAAAAACAGTGGGAGATGTAGTTGAGTACATAAAAGCTCATACTGAAGAATAAACAGAGTATATGCTTAAAAGTCCCGTTAAATCGGGACTTTTAATTTAAATCTTTGATTACAATAATGAATTTATTCTTGAGTTTGTTTTTTTATACAATTGGTTTATGGCAAACTGAAGAATAAACTTCAAAAGGAGAATTAAAAAATGGAAGAGGTAGGCTTTATTGAATTGCTAGAAAAGAAATTCAATATGAGTTTTGGTAACAAAGAAATTATAGAAGTAGCTTTAACTCATAGTTCCTATGCTAATGGTAGAAAAAATATAAAATTCAATGAAAGATTAGAATTTTTAGGAGATTCTGTACTGCAGCTTTGCATATCAGAATATTTGTTTTTAAAATATAGAAGTAAACCTGAAGGAGAGCTTACAAAAAAAAGGTCTCTTATAGTTTGTGAAAATTCCCTCTATCATGTAGCTAAAAAATGGAATGTTGGTAAATATATAAAAATGAGTAAGGGAGAAGAAATTACAGGGGGAAGGAATAGAATTTCTATATTGGCAGATTGTGTTGAAGCCATTATTGCTGCAATTTACTTAAATTTTGGATATGAGAAGACGGGAAAATTTATAATTGAAAGTTTTCAAGACATTATAGAAAATGCTATTAAAAATAGAATAATAATGGATTATAAAACTAAACTTCAAGAAGTTTTACAAAAAGATGGAGATGTATCAATAGAGTATAGTCTCGTAAAATATGAAGGACCTCCCCATAGAAGAAAGTTTTATACTGAAGTGTGTACAGAAAAAAATGTCTTGGGCAGAGGTATAGGATACAGCAAAAAGGAATCGGAGCAGAATGCAGCCCGGGATGCTTTGATAAAATTAAATGTAAAAATAAGTATGGTTTAGGAATGGGGGATAAGTGAAAATGAAACATTATATAATACCTATATTTGTACCAAATGAGGGATGTCCCCACAATTGTGTATTTTGTGACCAGACTGCAATTACAGGGAATGAGGAAAAAGTTGATGCTTATTTTACTAGAAATACTATAGATGAGTATTTAAAAACTATAAAACGAGAAAATTCCGTAGTAGAAGTGTCTTTCTTTGGAGGCACTTTTACTGCCATTCCTATGGAAAGGCAAAATGAACTTTTAGGTGTAGCTAAAGAGTATAAGGATAGAGGAGATATAGATCTTATACATATGTCCACAAGACCGGATTATATAGATAAAAATATACTGGATAACTTAAAAAGCTATTCTGTAGATGTAATAGAACTTGGTGTACAATCCTTAGATGAAGAAGTGCTTTTAAAATCAGGAAGAGGACATTCTGCAGAAGATGTGCGTGTTGCATCATCTCTCATAAAGAAATATGGATTTACGCTAGGGCATCAGGTTATGCTGGGACTGCCTTCAGATACTTTTAAAAAAGATATAGAAACTGTAAAAAAATCTGTGCTTATGAAGCCGGATATATACAGATTGTATCCTGCCCTTGTAATAAAGGGAACTTATATGGAAACCATGTATAAAAAAGGAACATATAAACCTTATACTCTAGATGAAGCAGTAGATATATGTAGGGACTTATACTATATTTTGAGAAAAAATAGAATAAAGGTAATAAGAATGGGGCTCCAGCCTACAGAAGATATAAATGTAGGTAAAGACGTAATAGCAGGACCTTTTCATCCTGCTTTCAGAGAACTGGTAGAGGGAAGTATTTACAATAATATAATAGAAGATAGTATACCAAAATCTTATAGAGGAAATATATCTATAAAGATAAATAACAAGGATATTTCCAAGCTGTATGCAAATAAAAGAAGATATTTCAATGAAATGAAAAAGAAATTTAGTGAATGTTTTGTAAAAGTTGTTCAAGATTCTTCAATTGATAGGGAAAAGATAGTTATAATTGAAGAGAAAATAACTAAATCAATATCTATAGATGAATATATATCATGTAAGTAAAATGAAAAACATAAAGATTTTGTCAAGGAGTGTGTGTATTATGAAAAAGGATACTAGAGATAAAATGATGAAGATAATGATAGTTTTTGTAGTGATCATGTTTTTAATTACGCTTCTCCCAATGTTTTTTTAGATAAGGAGTTGCTTTCCAATGTTTTTAGAGAATATAGAGATAAGAGGATTTAAATCCTTTGCAGATAAGACAGAGATTGTATTCAAAGGAGGAGTTACCTCTATAGTAGGACCAAATGGAAGTGGAAAGAGTAATATTTCTGATGCAATTAAGTGGGTGTTAGGAGAACAAAGTGTAAAAAGCCTTAGAGGTGGAAAGATGGAAGATGTAATTTTTGCCGGTACTCAGTTTAGAAAACCAGTGGGATTATGTCAGGTTTCCATTACCTTAAATAATGAGGATAAGAAACTTCCTATTGATTATTCTGAAGTAACTGTTTCAAGAAGGCTTTATAGATCTGGGGAAAGTGAATATTATATAAACAATACTCAGTGTAGGTTAAAAGACGTAAATGAGTTATTTATGGATACAGGTATAGGGAGAGAAAGCTACTCAATAATAGGACAAGGCAAAATAGATGCTTTATTGAGTGGAAAACCTGAAGATAGAAGGAGTGTATTAGAACAAGCTGCAGGTATTGTTAAATTTAAGTGGAGAAAAGAAGAAGCAGAAAAAAAACTATCAAATACTGATGTGAATTTAGTGAGAATAGAGGATATTTTAGGGACTTATACTGAAAGATTAGGATCACTTAAAGAGGAAAATGACAAGGCTAATGAATTTTTGAAACTATCAAAGCAGCTGAAGGAAAAGGAAATAAATTTATTAGTTCATTCTATGGAAAAAGTAGAAGGTAAAATTAGAGAAAATCAAAAATCCACAGATTTTATGGATAAAGAAGTTAAACAATTGAATTTGGAATTTGTGGATTTAAAATGTAAGATAACAAATTGGAATGAGCAAATTGAAGGTTTTAACAATAAAAGTTCTGACTGTAAAAAAGGCTATTACGAAAACCGAGAACATGCTCAACAAATAGCAGGTGAAATAAAACTTTTAAAGCAAAGAATAGAAAGTTTAAAGGAAACTATAGAAAAAAATTTTTTGGAGTTAAATCAGATGGAGGAATCTAAGGAAAAAAAGTTACAGCAGATGGAACTTCAAAAAAATAGTGTTTCTAATCTAAAATCAGATAAGGACAAGCTGGATGGTAGTATATCTCAACATAACGAGGATATAGAGAATGTACAAAAAAATGGATTAGAAAGAGAAGAGTTATATAAGAAATTAAAGGATGACCAGATAGAATATTTAAGTAATATATCTAACTTAAAAAATTACATATCTTCTACACAAAAGGAAATAGAGGATATGATGGACAAAGTTAACGATATGAAAAACTCCTGTGAAAGTTATGGTCATTCTATAAAAATAAATGATAGTACTAAAGCAATGTTAATTTCAAAAGTATCTAGTATAAAAAAACTAATATTGGAGTATCAGGACAAAATTAAAGAAAATAAAAAGAAAATTTTAAAATCTAATACAAACCTTGATCTAGAAGAAAAAAATCTTAAAGAATTAAACAAAACTTATAACAAATTAGAGGCAAATTATGCTGTACTTTTAAACTTACAGCAGCACTATGAAGGATATAATAGGTCTGTAAAATCACTTATGAAGGATATAAAAGATAATGCGGTAAGATTGCCTGAAAATAGCTGCTTTTTACTAGGAGAAGTTATAGAGTTACCTGAAAAGTATGAAACTTGTATAGAGGTTGCTCTTGGAAGTGCCATATCAAATATAATAACTGAAGATGAAATTACGGCCAAAGCGCTTATAAAGCATTTAAAGGATAAAAATATGGGAAGAGCTACTTTTTTGCCTCTTAATATAATAAGGGGAAAAAGAATTTCAAATAGTGAAAGATTTAAAGGTATAAGTGGATATATAGGAATTGCCAGTGAAGTTGTAAATTATAAAGATAAATTTAAAAATGCACTTGAATATGTGCTTGGAAGGACAGTTATATGCGAAGACATGGATAGTGCACTTAAAATAGCCAAGTTAAGTGGATATAGTTTTAGAATAGTTACTTTAGCTGGAGATGTAGTAAATTCAGGAGGATCCCTTACTGGTGGAAGTTTTCAAAAAAAAAGCAGCAATATAGTAGGACGAAAGCGTGAAATAGAGGAAAGTGAAATTAAAATAAATAAAACAAGTGAATCCTTAAAAGATTTAAATGGAAAAGTACAAGAATATAAAAAATATATAAAAGAATTGGATGAAGAAATTTTAAATCTAAAGGAAAAAGTTTATTCTGAGAATATAGAATTGACTAAGATTCAGGGAAAAATCAATAATATAGATAATGAAAGCTCTAAATTAATAGAGAATATAAAAATATCAAATAGAGAGATAGATATTTTGACTAAAAATAAAGAGTTGAAGGAAAAAAATTTAGAGGATAAAAAGAAAAAATTAGAAGCTTACCTGGGGCAACAAAACAAAAATGACAGTTCCATTTTAAAAATAGAAGAAGAATTGGAAGAAAACAAAAGTAATATAGATAAGATGAAGGAAAAACTTTTATATATCAAAGTAAAAAAAGCTCAAGTAGATGAAAGTATCTTAAATAAAAACAAAGAGTTGGAAAGATTAACACATGAAATACAAGAATTAAAAGTGAAAAAATCCAGGACAATTGAGCAAAATAAAGACTGTGAAAATAATATACATAATCAGGAATTGAAGGTAAATGAAAATCAAGAAAAAATAAAAACTTTAAATAAAAAAATAGAAATTTTAAAAAATAGTATAGAGGGAAATGATAGAGAACTTATAAAATTGAAGGATAGCGTAAAAAAATATAATGAAAAATTAGAAAGTTTAACTCTTTTAATAAATAAAAAAGAAGAAAAGCTTCATAAAGTGCAAGTAGTTTTAGCTAGGCTTAATTCAGAAAAAGAAAATATATGTTTAAAACTAAAAAATGAAATTAAAATTACCTATGAAGAAGCCCTAAAATATAAAAAAGACATAGAAAATTTAGATAAATATAATTCAGATGTAGTAAATTTGAAAAATAGTATTTCCAAATTAGGAATAGTGAATTTAGGTGCTATACAGGAGTATAGTGACTTGAGAGAGAAGGTAACATTTTTAAGTACTCAAAAAGAAGATTTGGTAAAATCAAAAGAAGAGTTAAATAATGTAATAGATGCAATGGTGGAAAAAATGAGAACCGTATTCAAAAAAAATTTTAATAGATTAAAAGAAAGTTTTAATGAAACGTTTAAAGAGTTGTTTAAAGGAGGCAGTGCAGATTTAATAATTACAGGTGGAGATGAACTTACTGGAAATATAGATATAACAGTTCAGCCCCCAGGAAAAAGACTTCAAAACATAAATCTAATGTCTGGAGGGGAAAAGGGATTATCTGCCATAGCACTTTTATTTGCAATACTTAAGATAAAACCTACTCCTTTTTGTATATTGGATGAAATAGAAGCTTCCCTTGATGATGCAAATGTAGCACGATATGCAAGCTTCTTAAAGAAATTTTCAAATGATACTCAGTTTATTGTTATAACCCATAGAAGAGGAACTATGGAGGTAAGTGATGTGCTCTATGGAGTTACTATGGAGGAAAAAGGTGTTTCAAAAATTGTTTCTGTAAGTTTAAAAGATGAATATTAACAACTCAACTTTCGTACATAATTCGTACATAAGAAATTAACTTAATAAAAAAATTACAACGTAATATTTTTGAGAGGACAGTGGACAATTGACAGAGGACAGTGAAGGATGATTTTTCTCCACTATGCTACGAAAAATTTTCAATTTAAAAGAAATTTATGTTCTTTTGTTTTTCATGGGTACTCTTTTAGTAAGTAATTATCTGAAAATCATAGATTTTAGATACCTACTTAAGCGATGTTTTGCTTTAGCAAAACAAGCTTAAAAATAAATTAGTTTTCTGACGTAAGGAGGAAAACTCACCTTCATTGTCCTCTGTCCTCTGTCAATTGTCCTCTGAAAAGTTGCTTCGCAATTGTTATTAAACTGCGAAAGTTGAGTCAAATATACCTAAAAAAGATGAAAGGATGTGCCAAATATGCTAAAGGGATTTTTTGATAAATTAAAAAATGGACTTGAAAAAACCAAAAATAATTTGACTGGAAAAATAAGTGATATGTTAAGTAGTGCTGTTAGTATAGATGATGACTTGTATGAAGAATTAGAAGAGATACTTATAATGGCTGATATAGGTGTTGAAACTACTATCTACATCATAGATAAGTTAAAAGAAAAGATAAAAGAGCAAAAAATAAAAGATCCTTTTCTTATAAACCAGTGTCTAAAGGAAGTTATTATAGACATATTAGGGGATGAAAAAAATAGTATTGAACCTGAAAAAACTCCTGAGATAATCCTTGTAATAGGAGTAAATGGTGTGGGAAAAACTACTTCAATAGGGAAAATGTGTTCAAAACTTAAAAATAGAGGTAATAAAGTAATTATGGCGGCTGCAGATACTTTTAGGGCAGCAGCTATAGATCAATTAGAGGTATGGAGCAGAAGAGCTGGTGTTGATATAATAAAACATCAGGAAGGTTCTGATCCTGCAGCAGTTATATTTGATGCTATTCAGGCAGCAAAGGCACGAAAAGCTGATGTGCTCATATGCGATACTGCAGGTAGGCTTCATAACAAGAAAAATTTAATGGACGAATTGAGTAAGATAAATAGAGTAATAGATAGGGAATATAAGGAGGCATTTAAACAAACTTTACTTGTATTAGATGCAACTACGGGACAAAATGCAGTACAGCAGGCAAAACAATTTACTGAAGTATGTCCTATAGACGGTATAATACTTACTAAGTTAGATGGTACTGCTAAGGGTGGAATTGTAATATCTATAAAACACAGTTTAGATATACCTGTAAAATTAATAGGAGTTGGAGAAGGTATAGATGATCTTCAGGAATTTTGTAGCAGAGATTTTGCAGAGGCATTATTTTAAAACTGTTAAGTAAAAATACTTGACAGCACTGGCGAATTTTGATATTATATATTTCGTTGGGTGAAAAGTTTTTAATTAGGCAGCCCAGCTTCTGATAAATTAATTTAAGTTGAGATGGTATTATGGAAGAGAGAGTACAGCTTTCCGTATTACTCGATATATATGGTAAGCTTTTAACTAAGAAACAGCAAGATGTAATGGATTTGTATTATAATGAGGATTTCTCTTTAGCGGAAATATCTGAACACACTAGTACTAGTAGGCAGGCAGTATATGACATAATAAAGAGATGTCACAAACTTTTATTGCAGTAT
>ENA-UOOE01000790-UOOE01000790.1-fermentation-metagenome-genome-assembly--contig:-NODE-790-length-29088-cov-121.886061_pt1 | contig 29088 bp, 26 predicted proteins | sample MGYA00245776_ERZ724021 | MGnify/ENA primary metagenome ERZ724021 (study PRJEB28704, sample SAMN03018321) | fermentation metagenome | biome: anthropogenic terrestrial biome; feature: soil... | reverse complement strand
TGAAGGAATTATTAACGTTCAGAGTTCCGGTTCAATAACTTAGGGACACGACCCTTTTTTCAAAAAGTATCTTTTAGTATTGCATTGTAAATATATATTGTTGGGAAATAATCATTGGGAAATAATCATTGGGTTAAAGGAAGTTAATGCAGGTTACAACCATTTTTGCTCGATATGTGACTTAAGTAAATGATTTCTGATATGTAAATTGTCAGGTCTTGGTATTATGGCTGAAACAAACAAAGATCATGAACTTGAGCATTCAGAGATAAACCTATTGTATGAAGGGGAATTTACCGGTTCAGGAACAAATGAAGAAAGAAGAAACGAGCTGGAAATTATTGACATCATTGGATCTTTAATGCAGGACGCGGAATTCTCATTAGAAAATGAAAGCATTTTTACTATTAACAAAGTACTGTCTTTTCTCAGCAAAGAGATAGATGAGAATCGGAATTTCACTGAAGCATGGCTGATTAAAGGTACAATCTTTTATAAAATCGGCAAATATAGTGAGGCAATAAAAGCTTTTGATGGCGCTCTGGAATCTATACCAAAAGAGGCTTTTAAAGGAAACCCACATTTATGGAAAAAAAGGCATGGTACAAACTATAAATATGCATTAAAATTCAAGGCTCTTTCTCTGTTCAAACTTGGAAGATACCAAGAGGCTCTGGATGAATTTAAAAGGATTCTGGCAATTTATCCAGAAGACGTTGAGATTCAGGAATATAAAAATATGTTACATACTCTTGAAGATGAAAGTTTGATTACGGAGTTGAATAAGCTTCCATATAACTGCCCAGAAATCTCTGGTAAGGAGCATAGGCGCAGACAGGCTTATGAACCGGATAAGTACGCCAGAGCACTGGAAGAATTTGATAAAGGTCTTGAGATTAACCCGCAAGATGCGGAGATCTGGAGATACAGGGGCTCTGCGCTTTATATTCTTGGTAGGTATGAGGAAGCATTAGAGGCATTTGATAAGTCTCTGGAAGTTAATCCTAAAAATGAAAATGTTTGGAGCTTCAAAGGTTCTACTCTCTATATGCTTGATAGGCCTGAAAAAGCTTTAAAGGCATTTGATAAAGTGCTGCAAAAGAATCCAAACAAACTTGAAGCCTGGTTCAATAAAGGGGCTACTCTTTTTAAACTTGGAAGATATAGGCAATCATTATCTGCAGTAGAGAATGCCTTAAGAATTAATGATAATAACATAAATGCTTTAAGTCTCAAAGACTCTATCCTTCATAAGTTTGAATTAGCTTGACCACGGTGAAGAACAAATAGTTTTTAAATATAATTAAAAATGTACCTTAACTATTTATTTTCTTTACCTTTTTACTTTCTTTATTTTTGCTTTATTATGTATGTCTAGATATCTATTCCTTTTTCTAATGCTAAATACTCATAAGAGCTACTTTATCTTCGAGTGCTGAAACTCGTAAAATTGGGCCGCTGGACTATTGGAAATAAAGGCCTTGTTCAGGCCCTGATTCCTTCCTCGAATTATATACGGACAAGCGGCCATTAATATTTTGAGTAAATATTGATCCCACAAAACTTCAGCATTTGAGCTGATCTAAGCCGGACTACATATCTGGAACCATAAATTTCCTGTTATTTTTTGTTGGTTATATTTTGATCTTTTTACTTTTAACGGCTGATTTACTCTACTTTTGATGGCTGATTTACTCTAAAATAGGGTTATCTGCTATGGATTCTGGTTCTGCATTCTTTGATAACATCAGCAGGACTGGCGTATTCCTTATCCGGACAGGCCTCAAGAGCCCTTATTATTACGTCGCGGACATGAAGATCTCTAGCCTCGTTGACAAGCTCCTGCTTTGTTACAGGATATTTTCTGTTATGGAAAATCTCTACAGCCTTTTGAAAACTTTCAAATTCATTGACGATCTCATCAGCGCTGTTGTATTCTCTATCTGGAATATTCTCAAGAGCCTTCATTGTGTCGCCACTAATATTCTGCTTTCTGGCTTCATCGATGATTCGATTCTTTGTTGCAGGATATTTCACGTTTCCTAAAATACTCTGAATTTCAGTAGTACTTGCTTGTATCACTTTTCTCCCCCATATTGTGATCTTATTTGCCAAAAAGTCCTTGCTGGCATCAGATGCTATTTTAGTTTTTGATTTATAAGTTCATTTTCTGGATTTGAGTCTAATTACTTTCCATGTTTAATTTCTACCCTCCGTTTATTCCCTCTTTATTACTACTCTAATATAATATAAAAAGAATTCAAATCAAATGTTTATTAAAAGAGGACGATTCAGATTATCAACTCGGACTATTCACCGTTTTGCATGGGTTTAAAACAATTAATTAATTAGAAAGTATTTATTTAAAAAGGCAAAGTTATAAATTAATCAATAACCTCTTTTATATAAAAACATACTATGTGACTTTATAATCTTCCTGCTGGCATACAAATGTTCATCATCTCTCTCAAATACGATTATTTAGAAAACTTTAAGCTTCGAAAATACATATTTTTAATTGCTGTTTGAGGGCCTGTCCCTGGAAAATCATGATTGAAGTATTATCCTGGACTGAATTCGGGAAGATATGTCTGCATTTTTATGAATATCATAATTGTTGTGATCATCAAATCTAAAGCCCAGTGTGACGAGGTGAATTGCCCCACTTATCGTACAAAGGAGTTAGAATCATGCGTGACACGAAACTGATCAGAGTACTTGCAGAATATCTCGCAAAATGCACAGAAATCCATGCAAGGAACGAATCAATACCGCCAGAGACCCTGGAAAAATTTATGATTGATGTCGTAGGATGTCTGGAAGTCGGTGGCATTGGTGATGTCGGAAAAGAGCTAGTTCCACTCAAAAATGCACGGGCGACTATCAGGCTTGCAAGGCGCGAATTTGAGTGGCAGTGCGACAATATAGACAATCCTGATGACTGGGAAACCTGTCTGCGGAATGCGGTCTCCGGAAATGTATGATTTTTTAAGCTTCCAAACCCATGGAACTGCTGGTACTTCAGGCTTTACTTTTTTAAACCGAGGATTGAAAGATCCTTTTCATCTGTCAGGAAATTTTCACAAGTTAAACTTTTCACAGGCATATCTTGCAGGCACTCATGTGTTCAAAATCTTACTCTGGCATTAAAAACAGGAATAATAGGGATCAAGAGCAATTGAGATTAGCTAAATTAGTTAATTATGAAAAGTAAAATAAGCTAATAAAGAAAGCTTAAATTAGCTTATTATAAGTCGTGGGAGTTATTTCCTGTGAAATTGTAAGCTAAAGGACGGTTCTCAAATCTGATCAAACAGAGTAAATGTGCGCATTTTTCAGATTTGGCCAAAGACCCCCACTAGTTTTTAGCCTTGACCTTTCTTACTGGTTTTTCAATTTAAGTGTTATCTGTTTCTGGAAACTATTCTACTTATTCGATTAAATTGAAAAAGCAGTAGTGTGAGATTCAAGCAGTTTTAATCATATGTCTATAATAGTCTTCCATAGTTTTATTTTTCTTCTCGGTGAGTAATCTCTTCAGATTCGCGGTATTCCCTTCCAGGATCCGGGTATATATCGAGGCTTGTAACTAACTTTCTCATTCCTCTTTGGAGCTTCTTTTATTCCTTTCCAGGAGCCGGGCACATAACGAGGGCTATAGCTAGCCTTCTCCGCGGTTCCTTTCCAGAATCCGGGAATATACCGCTGTTTGTACCTCATCTTCCCTATTTTCGGCTTCTTCGTTATTCCTTTCCAGGAACCCGGAATATATCGAGGTTTGTAGTCACCTTTTTCTATTTTCGGAGTCTCTGCGGTTCCTTTCCAGAATCCGGGAATATAACGCTGTTTATATCTGATTTCATTTATTTTCGGATTATTTTTTGTTCCTTTCCAAGACCCGGGGATGTATTTTGGCCTGTGACTAACTTTATCTGTCTTTTGGCTCTCTGCATTTTCTCTCCAGAACCCGGGAATATACCTCTGCTTGTATTTGATTTCACTTATTTTCAGATTCTTTTTTGTTCCTTTCCAGGAGCCAGGAATGTATCGAGGCTTGTAGTCACCTTTTTTCATCTTCGGAGTCTCTTCGGTCCCTTTCCAGAGCCCGGGAATATAACGTGGCTTGTACTTAATTTTTTCAATTTTTGGATTCTCTTTTGCTGCTTTCCAGGATCCTGGTATGTATCTGGGCTTATAGCTGATTTTCTCTACTTTTGATGTTTCTCCCTTCCAGAGTCCTGGAATATAACGCTGCCTTTGTCTGGTCTGCTCAATCTTTGAATTTCTTTTTGTTCCTTCCCAGGAGCCAGGGATATAACGGAGCCTGGAGCCAAATTTCTCATCTATCCGATGAGTTTTTTTGACTTCTATTTTTGCTGTCTTGGCTGCTTTGCCAATTTCTTCTTTTAGTTCATGTTTCTTATGCACGTCACTAACCTCTCTAATTAATTTTCCAGTTTAACTGCGAAATTTACACATAAAGCATTAAATCCGCTAGATAATACACTTTTAACATATAAATAAATGTTCAAAAGTTAGCACCGTGCGATTTTAACCACTTTGTATCAGCAGACAGATTATTTTATCTAAATCTAGTTTAACCGAACCTATCTCTGAGAAAATTCTCTTGAATATTTGGGTTATATACGTCTAAAGTTCAAAAAAGAATATTATTAATTTTTAAAATAGTATCCGTTTATATTGTTGATATGAAGAATAATAAAAATTAGTAAAAAATATAGAGAAGTTTGTTCTATGACTTTAATTTCTACATCTATGGTTTACTCTTAATATTTCCGGCAGTAAGAGATATCCGAAGAACCCGCGTTTTCATCTAAGCTCGTTTGCTCTCTTCTCTGCTTCTTCTTTTGTCTGGAAAATTTCGTTGGTGCAGTTACATTTTCTCATGTCATGGTCGCAGTGATAAATAACATACAGTATGTCTGACAGGTTGTCAGTGGGCACATAACTTAACTCGTTTATTCCTCGGCCTATGCGGGTATAATTTTGCCCGTCAATCTCTATTTCTCCTGCATCTTTCATAGGATCATATTCAAAATACATCTCGCTGTCCAGTGCTGCCTGCCACTCCTCTACAAAATAGGCAGGCTGGCCCTCGATGTAATCTTTCTCGCAATCCGCAATACCTGAACTTTTTACATACTCAAACATGCTTTCATATACATCTACCTGTTTTACCTTTCCGTAATATAAGATGTTTATGTTCTTCATTTCATTTCACCCTCCTATCAAATTTGTTTAATCTATGGTAATTTTATTATTTATTCCTCTACATTTTTTGTAATTCACTTCTTTGGCTTTTCGTATTTTTTTATTTCTTCATTGTATTCCCTGACAAATTTCACATATTCTGCAGCGTTTTCTGCTATGGCTTCAATTTCGGATTTCTCAATTTCTCTCTTAACCTTTCCAGGAACTCCTATTATCAGGCTGTTCTCAGGAAATTTCTTCCCTTCAGGAATCAGTGCATTTGCACCTACTATAGAGTTTTTTTCAATTTCAGCCCCGTTCAGTACTGTAGAGTTCATCCCTATTAGCACATTACTTTCGATTTTGCATCCGTGGAGTACAGCTCCATGTCCCACACTTACATCATTTCCGATCTGAACTCCATTCTCAGGATCAGCATGAATTACGACATTGTCCTGAATACTTGTCTTGCTCCCGATTTTTATTTTATTTCGGTCTCCGCGAAGCACGGCATTAAACCATACACTTGAAAAATCTCCAATTTCAACATCCCCTATCACGTCTGCAGAATCCGCAATAAAAGCTGTCTCTGAGATTTTCGGGCTTTTGCCTTTAAAATCCATTATCATTAATCTATCTCCGTCTTATCTAACACTGTATCTCATGTTTTAGCTGCTCATTAACGCCTGATAAGGTCTAAAAGAGCTAGAAGTTGTCTTAATAATCAGATTTAGTGCTATTAAATCCATCTGCCTCCTGGAAAAAGTAAACCATATGATCTGAGTCATGGAGGTGAGTTATTGAAAACCATAAGCGTGAGGATCTCTCTTCATTTTCTACAAATATGGAGTGAATACCCATATCTTTTTTCAGAATTGATCAACAACTCAAGGACAAGACTTAGGATCTGATATTAAAGGAATCCGAAAAGAAATTAAAAGAACCAGAAACAGATAACAGAAATGAAACGAAAAACAAAACTTTTCAAAAAGGTTCTATTCTAGCATCACTCCAGACTTTGAGCACACTAGGAAATGATTTAAGTTCTTCTTGTTTTTCATCTTCAACAGTGCCCCGGATCAAAAATACCTTTTCGTTTTCAGCTTCCATACCCTTACTCATCTCCTTAGGCGGGCTAATAGGAACTGGTTCATATTCCGGATCTATCTTGAATCCAGGAATCTTTGCCACATCTGAATCCAGTGCTGCCTGCATGGAAAAATTAGCCGGTGCTCTCAGCTCAACAATAACTCTTTTAGCCATAATTTATTTCCTTTTAGCTTAATTGATCTCCAACCTGCTAACAAATAATAATTTTTTACACAATTCTAAACTGATATTTAAAATTTGAAGTTTGCAAGGAAAATAAAGCAAACTTTAAAATTTCGGCTTATAATATCTCACTATCTGGATTGTCACATTGGATGGGCAATGGATACTGAACTGCTAACTATTTTGTTAAAGGCAGCTTCTGCCTGTATCATTCCATAGCCTGTATGCGGATTCCAACCACTGCCACAAAAGTCCTTGACAGTTTTCTGAAGGGTATCTTTGATAACATCCGAGGTTAGCGTAGGGTCATAAGATTTCAAAAGTCCGATTACTCCTGCACATACGGGATTGGCTGTGGAGGTGCCATTATCACATTCTGTGTACCCTTTGAAGTGGCTGGGAGCACAGAAATCCGGTTTATTGGGATCAAGAGCTGCCGGTCCTTGACTGGTATATCCTATCCATTCCTCCAAGATGTTGGCCGCACCGACGGTTATCACTTTTGGATGTCCGTTGGCTCCCCAGATACTCTTTCCAGGCCCGACATCGAGCTTACACTTATTACTAGGAAGGCATTTTGATCCACAGTTTCCAGCCGCAAAGGTTACAATAATCCCTGTATCTATCGCTTCCACGACTTTCCGGTTGAAGGGATGATCGCGATTCTCAGCGTAATCAGGTGCCCAGGCCTTCTGGTACATCCCCCAGCTGTTGGACAATATATGTGGAGTCCCATCCGTTTTGTACCTCTCTATTGCCCACTGGTAAGCACTTATGGCATCGGAAATCACACCCGAAATCATGCTGCTCTTCAAAATTCCGAGGTCATATATTTTCGCCTCGGGACACATGCCAAGTGCATCTGTCGCACACATGGAGCCATGTCCTCCGGGATCAGTTCCTGGGGGGTACATAGAATTGGAAGAAAAGCCATCTATAACAGCAGGAACCTTTGATTCATCAACTCCAGTATCGCAGATTCCTATCACGATTCCTTTTCCTTTCACACCTTTTTCCCAGAGTCGATCACAACCTAGATATTTTGCAACATCCTCAATTGTTCCCTTGGCAACATTATATTTGCAGTCTATTCCAAATGGCTCTATTCGGGCATCGGTCCATATGTTTACCACGTTGGGAAGAGCTTTTATCTCGGCTTCTTTTTCTTCATCCAGTTCCCCTCTCAAAAGGATAGTTTCCTCATTTGCAGCCTCGAGGATCCTTACAATCTCTGCAGGTGGACTGACTGGTACTGGCTTATACTCAAAGTCCATTTCAAACCCTGAAACAGTGGCAACATCCATTGCTCGAACGGATTCCATGGAAAAACCAAAAGGCGCTCTCAATTCAACAATTACTCTTTTAGTCATGCTATTCCCACTCCCTGTTCTAATTACTTCTCGAATTATCTCAAAATTATTAAACTTTTTATTAATCCATTTTTAAGATCAATATCCATCTATATTTTAATAAGGTTATTTTTATAATTATTAATGATATACGATGGGTAAAATAAGATATAAAAATCAGAGAAAGCGTACTTAGAACCTTAAGTACATATAATAGGGTTTTCTTAAATTAACTATGAAACTGGGGTTTATTCCTTTTTTATTCGCTTAATTTAGGTTATTGATAGTTTCTCTCAAAAAAGCACATTCAATTTTTCACCTAAATTTTAATTAAGGTCATTAAAAATCGTAAATTTTATTGAGAAGGATTATTTATCCTTCCCTGATGATGATTACGAAACCTCCGCTTATACTGCTAAACGAAGATTTCAAATGGAAACTATTGTCCGAAATATTTAATGTTTTTGATTTGAGATTTTGTAAGCAAACTCTTATACGGAGGGCATAGGGATAATTGTAAATTACGACATTAAAGAAAGGAATTACAAGCCTCTTCTGAATGAAGAAGTTAAGAGGGGCTAAGTACATATAAAGAAATCTAAAAGATTCTACTAAAAAATGTTTACTCGGAAGAAAAAAGACAATAGATATGAAATTTTTGAATAACAATCACAGATGAATGAAAGTACTTGAAAGCACTTTCATGCCAATTGAAAATAAGTTAAAAATTAGTCCGCTTGAGAGAAGCGAAGTGGAGCAAAAAGGACAGCGTACTCCCGAGATGCTACTATCTAGGAGGTGCAATTCGGGAAGCTGAACTCTACTGGCGCTTTGTGATCTCTCAACATACTCTGGGAATCGGGTCTCCGGCAGGCACATCCACATAACGCATGCCACCGAAGCGATTTCTCAGAATCACTTCTCTTTTATCTGAAGTAACTTCTCCTATTACAGCGGCGTCCCTGCCGTATGGATGCTGCCTCAGGATTGAAAGTACTTCTTCTTCAAAACCGGGTTTTACTCCAATAACTGCTTTTCCTTCATTTGCAACCTCAAGGGGATCAAGGCCTAGCATTTCACAGGCTGCGGAAACGGCTGGTTTGAAAGGAATCCAGTCTTCTTCGATAATAATACCTGCTCCTGATTTTGTTGCCATCTCGTTCAAAGCATTTGCAAGCCCGCCGCGTGTAGGGTCTTTCATTGCCGTGATTACGGGTTCACCCTCAGGAGTTCTTAGTTTCAGGAGGGGTTCTATGAGTTTCCAGAGTGGAGCTGAATCCGAGGCAAGGTCGGTATCAAAGTCAAAACCTTCCCTGTGAGCCATAAGCGAGATTCCGTGGTCGCCAATGGTGCCTGTGACCAGGATTTTGTCTCCTGGCTGAAGTCCTGAATCCCTTACAGGGCTATCTGTAATTCCTAAGCCTGCAGTGTTCAGGATAATCGAATCAAGCGCAGTTTTCTCCACGGTTTTCGTGTCACCTGTTATTATGGGCACGCCAACCTCTGCAGCTGTTTCGTCCATCGTTTTGATTATTTCCTCAAATTCCTTTAGTGGAAAACCTTCAGGGACTATGACAGCACAGGTAAGGGCAAGGGGCTTTGCTCCCATAACCGTAAGGTCATTGACAGTGCCTGCAACTGCAAGCCTTCCTATATTGGTATTTGGGAAAAAGGCAGGTGTTATCACATGACTGTCAGTAGTCATTACGAGTTCGCATCCCGTATTGAAGCCTTCAAGCTTGACCGTGGACCCGTCGTCAAGACATTCAAGCCCTATCGAGCCTGCACTTTTATTTCGAAAGTTTTTAAGAATTATTTCTCCTATAAGTGCCTGCATTACCTCTCCGCCTGCACCGTGCTCAAGAGAAATGGTATTGGATTTCATATAAGTCTCCTTTTTTCCGCCTTTTAAACCCGCTGGATCTTCTCAATCTAATTTGCTGGATCTTCTCAATCTAATTTAAACCTTTTTAGCCCTAGTTTCGAGTTAATTTTTCTTTAACCTGGTTTTACCTTTATTTCCTTTAACCTTACCTTATTTCTTCTGAACTTCTTTAACTCCAAGCTCGATAAAACTAATCCAGGTTTCCAGGCTTTCCCAGTCATGCTTTGAAGTCAGGATAACCGGCACATTCGGATTTAAGGAAAGAATATCGTCTCGCATTTTTTCGGCATCGACATCAACTGCATGTGCAATGTCAACTTTATTTATGACTGCAAGTTCCGCAGTCTTGAATATCATGGGATGCTTGAGGATAATGTCATCTCCTTCAGTTACGCTCACGATTACAACCCTCAGGTGTTCTCCAAGCTTGAAATCCACAGGGCAGATCAGGTTACCTACGTTTTCAATTAGCAGGAGATCCGTGTTATCAAGATCGATTTCATCCAGGGCTTTTTCCACCAGTTTTGCATCAAGGTGGCACTCTTTTCCAGTGTTTACAGGAATAGTAGGGACATCGAGTTTTCTGAAACGAGAAGAATCCATCTCTGCGATTACATCACCTGCGATCACAGCTATCTTATACTTATCCTTAAGTTGTCTGATAGCCTCCTCAATCAGAGTAGTCTTTCCTGATCCGATTGCACCCATAACATTTACCGAGAAAACCTGATGCTTGTCAAGTTTCTTTCTGTTTTTTTCAGCAACTTTATCATTTGCTTTGTAGACATCGTGTCCCATATTGATTACGTGCATTAACATAAGCATCACTTGGGAAGTTATTTCTTATTTTTACCGGTTTGAGGTCAATCCTGGTTTTCAGTCTCGATCTCGATACTTTTAATTATCAGTTCTCTGCCGCCTGTAATACGGGCATGCTTTCCACAGATCGGGCAGTCCATAACTGCTGCATAAGCAAGAAGTTCGCTTGTGAATCCACAATTCTCTTGTATCTGTTTTTCGTCTATTGGTCCCGTGTATCCACATTCGCATTCAAGGGAAGGTGGTATCATTTCGACAATAAAATCCGCATCTTTGGCAATACTGTCCTCTGCAATGGCTTTAAAACAGAAGCTAAGTTGTTCCGGATTTGTATGAGATAATCTTCCAATCTGAAGGGTTACATGCTTAACTTCCGTGGCTCCGTGCTCTGTGGCGGTAGCCATTACCTGCTCGAGAATTTCACATGCAATGGAAAGTTCATGCAAGCCTGTTGCCTCCTTATCTTGAGTACCTGAACCAGTTGTAACACATGCCTTCCTGGCTTACCATACAGGGGCCTGCAGGACTTTTTGGGGTACAGTCCTTCCCGAAGTTTGGGCATTGGGAAGGTTTTGCTTTTCCTGTAAGGATAGCTGCGCAGATGCAGCGCTTTTTGTCTTTTCTTCCTGTTTTCTTTCGGACATCTTCAAGAGCAGAGGCATATAGGTCTTCGTGCTTTTTTGCTGCGTCTTTTTCCTCAAACTCTTTTCTGAGTGCAAGTCCTGAATTTTCTATTCTTCCTATACCTCTCCACTCAGAATCCGAGGTTTCGAACACTTTATCCATTATTTTAAGGGCAATCTGGTTTCCCTCAGGTTTAACAGCTCTTGGGTAACCGTTATCAACCCTTGAGATTCCTTCCTCTGCCTGCATTTGTAAAAGGTTTATTCCAAGGAGAATATCTGCTGGTTCAAATCCGCTTACGACAACAGGAAAGCCTTTTTCTGCAAGAGATTCAAAAGGTTTTGTGCCTATTATGGTTGCCACGTGCCCGGGAGCTATGAAGGCATCAACATCTGCATCCCTGGCAAGGAGTTCTACTGCAGGGGGAGTTTGCTTCTGCGAGGCAAGGAGACTGAAGTTTTCAGGGGTCTTTCTTAAAAGAGCGGCCGCATTTGCGGGAACCGTGGTCTCAAAGCCTATTCCAAAAAAGACTACCTCAAGCTCTGGCTTTTTCTCCGCAAGGGCAATTGCATCGTCAATACTATATACCATTTTTACATCTGCCCCTTCAGACTTCGCATCCAGCAAACTTTCTCCCGAACCTGGAACTCGCATCATGTCTCCAAAAGTAACAACTGTAGCTCCACTTTTTGCAAGGGCTATTGCAACATTAATGTCTTCCTCAGGAGTAACACAAACAGGGCATCCGGGACCACTTATTACCTCAATATTCTTTGGAAGGACACTCCTTAACCCATATTTTGCTATAGTCCGCTCGTGTGTTCCACATACGTGCATTATTCGAAGCGGTTTCTTCGAGTCTCTGATTCTTTCCAGGAGCTTTCTTTCAAGTTCAGGAACTGCTGGTTTTGAAGGGGAATTCCCGTTTTCCATTTCTATCAGCATCCGTTATTCAGGGAGATTCACTTTCAAAAGTATCTATGTCTTCAAGTCCCGCTATTTGTTTGAGAAGGCGCATTGTTTCTTCACTTTCTTCTTCCGATATTTCAGCTATTGCATATCCAACATGGACAAGAAAGTGTTTTCCGATAATGGATTCATTGGCGCCTCCAACAAGGGCCATATTTACGTCCCTGCAGATTCCACCCATGTCAATTGTTGCAGTATTCTCATCTACAATGGATTTTATTTTTCCAGGAATAGCTATACACATGTTTCCTCTAACTCTTTTCTTTTAAAATCTTATTAATTTATATAAATATATAAACTATCTTTTCATGAAATAAATTCTTATAAAATGATTTTTACAAGAATTATTTTACAAAAGATATATATTTGTAAGGTATATATATTTTACAGGTCTTAACTGAGCAAAAAACCCTCCAGTTTTACTTTCTTAACTGGTTAAGTAGCTTTTATCCCCTTACCTATTTTTATTTCTCTACTGCTGCTTTTAATTATTTGTTTTTCTTTTCTCCACTTGCCGCAGATAGAAATATGGAGATATATGGAGATATCTTGAACAAGAACCCAAATCTACGTTTCGAATTTATATATGTTAAAATTGTTTCTGAAACTCTATGGTTCTATTTTATATGCTTTTTGTTTTTTCATTTCTCTTGCATAATTTAAAAGTGTTTTTGCCCTAGTCTTGAACTTGTTTTTGAGATATTCTATATATAATTCTAAAATTGCTCTATTTGAATCTGAATTCACTAAATTTTAAAACGTATGAATAATCTAGAAATAAGTAATATTTTTTCCGAAACTTTGTGCGAAAAGTAGGCTTCTTTGCATCTTTAGCACTTCTTTTCGAGTTTTTTCTTTTTCTCAGCGTTCTCTTGAGTCCAGAGCACTGAAGATAGGAATTTATAGAGAAAATCTGGGATTAAAAGCTAAAAAGCTTTTTTAATCAGGGGGTTGAATTTTTCCTAGCTCATTGACCCTAGCCGAGGCTCTAGAGATATTAAACAGGATCAATAGAAACACTATGGCTTCCTAATAAATGTCAGTCATATTTGAGAGCTCTATTTACTGAAATATACCTTAGAAATAAGTGATTTTTTTCTTTGTATTTTAAGACTTTTCGTCATTTTACCTTATTTTTATGCGTTTTTGTCATAATACAAGAAAATTTTTATGTATGAATTACTATTCTATTGGTAACTTTCAACTTTTGAACTTATATCAATTTTTTGATTCTATTTTCTCTTTCAAGAGGCTTCAAATTGGCTTATGTATATTCTGTTGCCCAGTTTTGTACATCAAATTACGGTCATTTATTCGGAGAGCTCATTATATTTATCATTGACCCACGTACCTTGAATGCAGCTAATTAATATATTTATCGCATCGTGTAAAAAACCTTATATACTATTCCCTCATTGAAAAACATTAGTGCTAAATTTATGTATGCATTTATATAATTTCCATGGACAATTATTCAAAATTTTCTTTCGGATGTATAATCTGGGTAAAATCAAGATGTGGTAGAGATGAGTACTGGAATAAAAAATCTTGTCCGTACACTGGACAGTGTGGACTTCTTAAAAATGGATCGACGCACTTTCATGAAAGCGTTAGGTGCAATGGGTGCAGCTACATTCCTGGGCACCTATAAGTCTGATATTGTAAGTGCGCTTGATTTCGCAGAAACCAAGCTTGTCTGGCTGCATGGCTCTGAATGCACTGGCTGCTCCGAATCGGTCTTAAATGCAGGCAATCCTGACCTTGTACAGGCACTACAAAAGCTCAATGTCAATCTTGTTTTCCATGAGACTATTTGTGCACAGCAGGGAATCTGGAACGATGGTAAGCTTGTAAACAATGCCGAGCTTAACTCCGAAGTTCTCCTTGAAGATACTTATAAACAAGGTGGTTATATCCTGGTCGTTGAAGGCTCAATTCCGAATGGCCCGGACGGTTCAGGACGCTACCTGGTTATTGGAAACAAGACTTTCAAGGAATCCCTTGCAGAAGCTGCAAAGAACGCAGTTGCTATCGTTGCAGTCGGTGCCTGTGCTGCATACGGAGGAATTACCTCTGCAGACAGCGAGGTTGCTAAGGATACGGATTACAGGGGAGTAGCTTTCGCAAAGGAAGATCCTACGAAAGGCATGCTTAAAGAACTAGGCATCGATAAGCCGGTAATTAATATTCCTGGTTGCCCTGCTCACCCTGACTGGGTTCTTCTGACCCTGGGCGCGGTAATTCTTGGAAAGATCAAGATCCCTAACGATCTCGATACCCTTCTGGACAACTACGGCAGGCCAAAGGTCTTCTATCCCCCAGACCACACAGTGCATGACAACTGTCCCCGCCGTGGATACTATGACCGTGGAGAGCTCGATGAAGAAGTTGGCGGGCCTGGGTGTCTGTGGAAACTTGGATGCAAAGCTCCTTACGCCCATGCAGACTGTGGAATCCGCAGGTGGAACGGCTCAGTCAGCATGTGTACCCAAGCAGGTGGCCCCTGTATAGCCTGTGTGGAGCCTAACTTCCCTGATGGTTCGAGACCTCTGTATGTCGAAGCTGAAGATAAGGGAGTGCTTCTTGGAGCAAACATTGATACCGTGTCTAAGGTTGCAGTCGGTGCAGCTGCAGTTGCTGCAGGTGTACATGCTGTTAGGAGAATGGGAAAAGGAGAGTGAGTGAAAAATGGTAAACGTTACAGTTGATCCCTTAACAAGAATTGAAGGCCATCAGCGCATATCTACTGAAGTAGATGCTAATGGTTTTATTACCGATGCCCAGTCATCTTCCCTTATATTCAGGGGTTTTGAGCGCATTCTGCAAAAACAGGATCCAAGAGACGCAGCTTTTCTTACCCAGAGAATTTGCGGTGTCTGTCCCATTTCTCATGGAATGACAGCCACAAATGCTCTTGACGATCTTTATGGTGTGGCTGATCAAGTTCCAAAAGATGCTCTTGTAATGAGGAATATTTTCCAGGGCTTGAACATGATTGCAAGCCACGCAACTCATATATATGTCCTCTTTGGCCCTGACCTTGCAAACCCAGCTTACAAAAAGGTCCTTACAACACTTGGAGACACCGGAAGCGCAGTCTGGAATGAGATGGTTGGAAGGTTTGCCCCAATTAGCTACAAAATGGATGGCGCGCCTGTACCTGTGGGAAGTTCCTATCTTGCAGCAATTCCTGAAAAGAAACGCCTTCAGGAGGCTATCGCACTCATTGCCGGTAGAATGCCTGGTCCCTCATCCCTTTATCCAGGTGGATATACCTACCCGGCTACTGTCGCAGATATAACCAAACTTTCCACTTACTATCTGCAGGTCATGGACTTCGTATCCAAGCATACTTTGAGAGTTGATTTCAATACCTGGATCGAAAATACTTATAAGGCAAGCTCTCCTCAAAAAGCAGTAAGCTTTGTTACTGAACACCTCCAGGGACTTGTTGACAAGGCAACCACTTCCAACGACTTCTCCAAAGAAGCAGGTTGGGGAGATGTAGAATTCTATGCAGCTTTTGGTTCCGAACTTGTAGGAGAAACTCTGCTTGGCCTTCCAGCAAGCCTTAAACATGATACAATCGGTGGGTACAAGGATCCCTCAAAGATCTGCTTCGTTTCATATGGTGGATACTACAAGCCCAAAGATGGATACGACCCGAAGAGCCCAGCAGGAGACCGTATTTTCACCTCAGGTGTGGTATCAGGAAAGCTCGAATATCAGAAATTCGATCCGGAAAAGATTACGGAGAGCACTGCTCACTCCTTCTACAACAACAGTACCAAAGATCTCGCACCAGCAAAAGGTGAAACCATTCCGTATACGGATCCAAATAAAATCGCCTTCACAGGAGGTTCGGATAGCCAGTACAGCTGGGACAAGGCTCCGAGATACGACGGAATTCCAGGTGAAGTCGGGCCTCTTGCACGCATGCTAAATATAAAAGAACCGCTCGTAACCGGTCTGGCTCAGGTCTTTGCTGAGAAAGGTTACTCTCCAGCCAACGTTTACACCAGAATGTTGGCTCGTATGCAGGAAGTGACAATACTCGCATATGAACTTCTCAACTGGGTAACAGTTGACTATACACCAGGAGGCAAGATTTCCGTGCCTATAGACCTTAATGCAGCTAAAAATAATCAGGGAATGGGTCTATGGGAAGCACCTCGTGGAGCTCTTGGTCACTGGGTCTCTGCTGGCAGCGATGGAAAGGTTACCAACTATCAGTGTGTAGTTCCAGGTACCTGGTTAATGTCTCCAAGAGACAGCAATGGCATCCCTGGTCCGCTCGAACAGTCTCTCATTGGTTCAAAAATCAATACAGTAGGAGATGTCGACTATACCAATCCATTTGGTATCTTCCATATGGGTAGGTCCTATGATCCTTGCATTTCATGTGCAGTACACACCATTGACCTGACTGGGAAAAACGCTCCAAATACTCTAAGAATAGTATAAGGAGATGACCCTCAATGAAATCCAAGAACAACCCGTCACTGGTTGTTGAGCGGTATACCATTACTGACAGGATAGCTCATACTGTCCACGCTGTCGCAATGTTAGTGCTCATCATCACCGGGTTAAAGATCTATACGGGATGGGACTTTATGAGTTTCCATTCCGCCCGCGGTCTTCACATGATAGCGGTTCCGTTCCTACTTGCAGTGAACTGGATCCTTATCCCTTACAATATCTTCTCCGAAGGTCATGGGATTTTTGGAAAAATTTCACACTTTACGGATCATTATATTTTTGGTCCTAAAGATGCAACTCGTCTGGGCGGTATTATTAAAAACTTCTTCAGGAAAGGTCGATACCCTGCATATTCCATCTATGATGAAGAAAAAGGCCACTATGAGACCAAACTTCACCCCTTAATGAAGATCCTGATTGTGCTTGAAGGTACAGCTATCTTCCTTATTGCGGTCTCAGGCATTGTTCTTTACAAGCTTGACTGGTCACTTTTTGGCCTCCCTATAGCATCGTGGATCTTATCTGCGGGAGATATTATTGCGCCTATATTCGGAATGGGTTCCCTGCAGTTCCTCAGGGCTCTTCACCTGCTGCTGACCTACTGGTTTGTCTTTGAACTGGTAGTGCATGTTGGTATCCTGGAGTTTGACCCTCATGTCTGGAAGTACTACAAAGCTATCTTCTGGTCAGGAAAAGAAGATCTCTCAGACACTCACTATTCAGAGTTTGTAGAGAAATATTCAAGGTTTGATGCTAAGGAACACAAGCACTAAAAACTACTAAAAAATTATTAAAGAATAATCTTAACTGGAATAGGTAATATAGGCATGTTCAAAAAATCCATACGACTTTTAATTAAGTGAGAACATGCCTATATTACGCGCTCCAGTCCGTGTCCTAGGATGCGGAAGCCCATTAATGGGAAACGATGGTGTCGGCCTCAAAGTCATTGAGGTTCTTCACAAAACCGAACTTAAAGACCTCAAAGACGTCGATATCGAGGACGCAGGGGTCTGTGGACTTGACCTTCTAAACCTTCTCGATGGCGCCAGGAAAGTCATTATAGTTGATGCGATTCTGGCTAACAGTCCCCCAGGTTCCGTACACCGTATAGAAGGGAAGGACTTACTGGATGGTGCCGAATTTCATCCCCTGGTTTCAGTACATGACCTGACAATTACAGATGTATTGAAAATAGGAGAACAGGTTCAAGAGCTTCCGGAAATTGTAGTCATAGGAATTGAAATTGGATATATTGTCACAGAAGCTACGCAGGAAATAAGTCCAGATGTCCTTAAAGGTGTAGATAAAGCGATAGAGATAATCAGGAAAGAGATATTTTCTTCCCTTTAATTATTTTTTAACATATTTGGTTCGGTTTCGTTCTATTTTTTACCTGGTTTTTCCTATTATTTATCTCTATTCTGCCTTTTTCCTCAAATATTTACTCGTTTTTTCCCGGCACCCAGTTGCTATAAAGTTTCCACTCGATTAAAGAGTCTTCACTGTCGGTTTCGATGTAAAATCTCCATATAAAGGGTTCTTCTATTGCAGAAAATTCAAAATCTACAAGAGTATCAGGTAAAAGTACAGATTCTTTTGCTTCTCCTGTGTTTGTTTTTATCGTGACGCTTGACTCCTTGACATTCAGGTTACTTACTTCAAGACTCACCGATTTTCCAGCCTCAGCTTCAAAAGAAGAATTACTCCCACTCCAGGTTCCTGCAGTATGGAACTTCCTTCCCTTACTATCGACCATATCGGGCAGTTTGGTTAAAGGTGGAGTTATGGGTTTGGTCACACGAACCGGGGTTTGTTCAGGTGGAACTGCCTGCGTTGTCAGGATTGGAGGTTCTGCTACCGGCATAACTGGAGGTTGAGGTATTTTTACTGCAGGAGCCTCTACCCGTGGAGCCCGAGGCACCTTTAATTGCGAGACTTCAGGTGCCCTTACCGGCCCGACCGGAGACGCCCTTGGCGATCGAACAGGAGATTCGGGAAATAGTGGAGTTGGAACCTCTGATACTTGTGGCTCAGTTACTGGTGCAACCGAAGGCTTTGGAACGCCAGTGAAAAATTCTGCATCGAGACTTCCTATAGTTTCCGATCCAACTACACCATCAACTTTTAGTCCTCGTGACTCCTGGTAGCTTCTTACTGCCAGTTCAGTTTCGTTACCAAAGATGCCGTTGGCTCCAACTTCGGGTACAGGAAAACCCAAAAATATCAGAGCCTGCTGAACTTTCCTTACTGCAGAGCCTTTGTCCCCTCTTTGAAGAACTCTTTCATTGTCATAACAAGCCTCTAATACCTCATCGCCCTCAAATCTCTGCGATATCAAATCGTGACCATCCCCAATAGTCATATTCTATTCCCCCATATTTTGCTGCACAATTTCTTCCCTTAAATATGCAGATTATTACTAAATATTACTAACCTTAAAATTTCAATAAATATGGTAGTGATATTAAAATATATAAGTTTTTAGAAAAAATATATTTATTTTAAATGTACCCAATTTATCTTACAGCTGAAAGTATTAGAAATAAAAAAATCTCTCCAGTTTTCGGTTGTTAACTCTGCTCAAACTAAATTGCTCCAGGTTATTGTCTCCTTTTACGGAATTTGGAGCAGAGCGCGAACATACTCCGTTGCTTGCAGCGAGGTGCGCCAGCGCAACTTTGATTATCCTGCTGTTGCAACATAAAAACTTACTTACGAAGCAGGTTATTGAAGATGTGATAGTCTTTAATATATTGGATTCCATTTTTTATATATCTTTATATAAAATTATTTGCAACATGGGGGGAGTGGAACGGATAATGACAGCTTACTTGAAAAGTTTAAAAATCTCGATTTCATGAAAATGGATCGTCGAACTTTTATAAAAGCTGTTGGGGCGCTGGGAGCCTCACTTTTTTTACAAACATATAAAAGCGATATAGCGAAAGCCCTTCAACTTTCGGAAACTAAAGTAGTATGGCTCCATGGAGTAATGGACAGTGGATGTACCATATCAATGCTGGACGGAGGATCTCCTGATATCGTAGAATTCCTTCAGGAGTATAATCTCAAACTGCTCTATCATGAAGTTTTAATGATGCAGCAGGGAATTTTCGTGGACGGGAAACTCGCAAATACCAGTGATCTTAATTCTGAGATTGTGCTTGATGAGATCTTGGGAAGGGAAAAAGGTTACGTTCTAGTCTCTGAAGGAGCAGTCGCTAACGGACCTCAAGGTTCAGGAAAATATCTTATGTACGGAGGTAGGCCTTATAAGGATATTTACACGGAAGCTGCGAAAAATGCTTTAGCAATTGTTGCAATTGGGAATTGTGCGACTAATAGTGGGGTAAACGCTGCTAAGAGTGATATAGTTGAACTTATGGACCCCAGAGGGATTGCCTTTACTATGGAAGATGCTTCAAAGGGGATCTTAGATCTTCTTGGCATCGAAAAGCCTGTAATTAATCTTACTGGTTGCCCTACTCATCCAGACTGGGTTTTTTTGACAATAGGTGCAGTTGTTTTGGGAAAGATAAAGATACCCGATGATTTGCCTTATGTACTGGATAACTGGAAACGTCCGAAGGTTTTCTTCCCGCCTGACCATGTTATTCATGATAACTGTTCTCGTCGCGGATACTATGACCGTGGAGAGTTTGAGCTGACAGTAGGTGGACCGAAGTGCCTCTGGAAACTGGGATGCAAGGGGCCTTATACTCATGCAGACTGTGCTACTCGCAACTGGAACGGCCATCTCAATTACTGCCCTCAGGCAGGCTCTCCCTGTATTGGCTGCGTTCAGCCGGGCTTCCCGGATAGTACCAGGCCTTTTTTCGTGGAAATTGAGAAAACTGGAATTTTAGGCACGAATATCACTACTGTAGCAGGTGTGGCAATAGGAGGTGCTCTACTCGCTGCAGGGGCTCATGCTGTCAGGAGAACTGTCATGAAAAGACCTGAGGATGAGGAAGGCTTTGCCGAAGAAAGCACTCCAGAGGAAACCGGAGGTGAAAAATAATGGTACAGGTCACTGTTGATCCTCTTTCTAGAATTGAAGGGCATTACAGGATCAATACCGAAGTCAATGGGGAAGGCGTGATTACTGATGCCCAGAGTAACGGCTTGCAGTTAAGAGGCTTTGAAAGACTTCTTCAGAAGCATGATCCCAGAGATGCGGTCCTTCTGACCCAGAGAATCTGTGGAGTCTGCCCGGTTAGTCACGGCATAACTGCAGCAAATGCCCTGGACGAACTTTTCGGAGTTGCAGGCGAGGTTCCAAAAAATGCTCTTGTAATGCGAAATATTCACCAAAGCCTTAATTATATAGCCAGCCATGCAGCTCATATCTATGTACTCTGGGGTCCTGATCTTACAAACCCGGCTTACCGTGATATTCTGGTAAAATACGGGGATGTTGGAAATGCAGTATGGAAAGAACTCCAAGGACGTTTTACGCCTTTGATTAATCAGATTAACGGTACCAGTTATCCAGCTGGTTCGTCCTATCTAGGCGCTATAGTGGAATTTCGCCGCCTGCACGACGCAATCTCTCTGATAGCTGCCAAGATGCCGCATCCGGTTCTTCAGCATGTTGGGGGAGTGGTTTATTCTCCGACGGTTGCTGATATCGGGCAAATTGTAGGCTATGTATCGAAGACCATGAAATTCATTGAAGCATTTACCCTTGGTGTCTCTCCCGATACCTGGATAGAAAATACTTACAGGGCTTCTTCCCCGCAGAAGGCTGTTAATTTCGTTATCGGACACCTGCAGGAGCTTCTGAATAAATCCCTTACCAGCAAGGACTTTTCACACTCTGCAGGCTGGGGAGATGTTCCCCTCTTTGCGGCTTTCGGCTCAGAGCTGATAGGAGAAAAACTTCTCGGTCTGCCTATCAGTATGAAAATGGACCTTGCAGGGACTTACAAAGATCCCGATAAGATCGGTTTTCTTTCATACGGAGTTTTCTTCAAGCCTGAGAAAGGAGATGGATATGATCCCACAAGTCCTGCGGACAGCAGAGTTATTACCTCCGGTTATATGAATGGATATTTCAAGCTTGAAAAATTCGATTACAAGAAGATTTCCGAAAGTATCCATCACTCCTTCTATATTGACAACATAGAAGACCGTCCTCCCTGGGACGGAGTTACGGTTCCAGAAGGAAATCCTGAAAAAATAGACTATACTAAAGGATCAAAGAGCCGTTACTCATGGGTAAAAGCTCCTCATTATGACGGGATTCCGTGTGAGGTCGGCCCCCTTGCTCGTATGATGATTATGGGAGAACCTCTTGTTACGGGATTGGTAAAAACTTTCCAAGATAACGGCTATTATCCTGTCAATAACTACACCCGCATGATCGCAAGGATGCAGGAAATTCTTGTAGTGGCTCCAGAACTTATGAAATGGCTCACACAGGATCTTCAGGCCGGCGGAAAGGTTGCTGTGCACACCGATCTTTCCATGGCAAAAAGTTCCGCAGGAATGGGCTTATGGGAAGCTCCGCGAGGGGCACTTGGGCACTGGATTGCCACAGGGCCGGATTCTATGGTAACCCTTTACCAGGCTGTGGTTCCGAGTACCTGGAACCTTGCTCCCAGGAATTCGCAGGAGATTCCAAGCCCTGTTGAGCAGGCTCTCATAGGCACCAAAATTTCAGCTGCCGAAAATGCACTTGGAGTAGATTATTCGAATCCTCTCGGAATTCTGCATACAGCCCGCTCTTATGATCCCTGCCTGGCATGTGCAGTTCATACAATTGATAAAACCGGAAAGCACCCGAATTATACAATCAAGGTACTTTGAAGGAGGTTGGAAGTATGGTACGATCGGCTCAAAGACCCGCTTCTAGAAGAGTAATTGTTGAACGCTATACCTGGCTTGAGAGGATTACTCATCTGGTGCATCTTATTACCATGTTTATCCTACTTATTACAGGATTCAAAATCTATTTTGGTTGGGGTTTCATGGCTTTTCAAACGGCCCGAACTTGGCATATGATCGCTGTACCTTTTTTCCTGGCTGCAAACTGGATTTTGGTCCCGTACAACCTTTTTTCTTGCAAAGAAGAAAGATGTAGTGTCAAAGACAGGATAGTGCATTTCAAGGACTCTTACGTTTTCGGAAAAGCTGATGCAGAACGTCTCATCGACATAATAAAGAACTTTTTTGGAAGAGGCAGGTATCCGGCTTTTACTATCTATGATGAACGTAAAGGACACTATGTAACCAAGCTTCATCCTGTACTTAAAATTCTGATTGTTCTTGAGAGTATAGCAATTATCATTGTAGCAATTACAGGAGTAGTGCTTTACAACCTTGACTGGGCTCCTTTCGGAATTCCTATTGCGTCATGGATACTTTCTGTAACCTGGTATTTTGCGTCCTTTTTCAATGTCAATGCCTTGGGGTTACTCCGCTTATTACATCTGCTTGCAGCTTGCTGGTTTGTCTTTGAACTTGTGATCCATGTAGGAATTCTTGAGCTTGATCCTGATGCGTGGAAATATCATAAGGCAATCTTCTGGTCTGGAAAAGAAGATCTTTCAGACAGGCATTTTGTCAAAGTAATTGATGAGACCGATCAAAAAATAGCAACAAAAGAAGGCTGATGACAAACGTTCCTCCTTTATATATTTATTATGTGATGTATATACAAATGGTTATATACTAATCTATCATTATTATATATGGTAATTTGGATGTACGGATTTGGGGAAGTTCTAAGAAGAATTGACCCAATCATTCTCAACCTTTTGATCCTTTTCTTTTTTGTAGTACTGGGGCTGATTGTGGTTGAGTTGGTTCTTAAAAGTTTAGTAATTTATAGCCCTTTTTGAGAGTTCTCGGCTTTTCTTTTATTCCAATCTTCTATTTTTGTTTCTCCTTTTATATTTAGTCAATTTTTGTTTAACTATTTTACTTCCATCTTTTCTCATTTTTTCTGCCTCCGATTTTTGTTTTCTCATACAACCGAAATCCTTATTGTAAAGCCCGCGCTATGGCAGGACTATGGAAATGCAAAGGGAAATCCAGGTAATCTGCGGGAATGTAAGTATCCCGAATCTTTCCGGCTTTCTAAAAACGATAGGTTCAATTGCTTCCGAAAATGAAGTTATTATCCAGGGCTTGAACGCAGATCTGATTGCAGGTGATAGGCATCTTCATTTTGCAGTAGGAAAAGCTCTTCGGGCAATTGCTGCGGGCAGGAACATAGCAAAAGATCCAGGAATCGAGATTATGCGGTATGCATCAGGAGAAAGACAGATTGAGAGGAGTTTTTCTATAGGGCTGCATAAAGGGGAAAATAATGCCGTATTTGTGCTCCTTGGAAAAATGGACAATCTGTTGCTGGCTCTCTCTGCATTAAAAGAACTGATCTCTGAAAAGCCCTGTTCCGAGCTGCTTGCTTATTCTAATTCCAAAAGGCAGGGAATCCTTTCCGTATTCGGCATCACAGATGCTGAAATTGAGGCTTCAGGAGAAGAGCACATTCCCGAACTTGTGATTGAGAGGGTAGCACTGGCAGATTTTGTAAAGTAAAAAAGGCAATCTGAAGCGGTTACAGAATCTCTCTTCGGCTTTCTTTTTTGATGACAATATCTCTCTTGGATCTTACTTTTCTTCCATCTCTACTCTCTTTTACATCTTGCTTATTTTTCACAATCTATTTTCTTGCTCCCACGTTAATTTCTTTTCATATCTTACTTTTCTTGTCTATATTTTTCTTCAAACCAGCCCATTAGAGAAAAAGTCAGGTTTCTGGAATCTTCAAAAAAGCTTTCTTGCCCAAGTATTTCCTTCTCTGACTGGATATATTTTCCTGGCACAAGCTCGTGCCCCAAATCCTTGATAAGGTTTCTTACCCACTGCCTGTCGGCCTCAGGATGGAACTGCAGGCCAAGGGCCTTTCCATCATAGATAAATCCCTGATTTGGGCAGGCTTCACTTTCAAAAAGCTTCACTGTGCCGGTTGGAATTTCAAAAGTATCCCCATGCCACATAAAACCGGTAAATTCCGGAAACATACAGGATGGAAATTTCAAACCTCTTATCTTGCACTGGCTTTTCCCTTCCATAGACCGTACCGTGTGCCAGCCGATTTCCTTATACTGGTTCTCCGTAACTTTTCCGCCCAGTACTTCGGCAATTATCTGAGCTCCAAAGCAGCTTCCAAGTATAAGTTTGCCTGCTTCTATCGTTTTTCTAACAAATTCTTTTTCAGGCTTTAACCAGGGATATTCGTCTTCTTGGTAAACACTCATTGTGCCGCCCATTATGATGAGTAAATCGAATTCTTCGGGGGCAGGAAAAGAAGCATCTTCGTAGGGTAGTGTTTTCGTAAGTTTATATCCTTTTTCGGTTATCCAGGTCCCTATATTTCCTAGGGTATCGTTTTTCAGGTGTTGTAGGCAATGAATTCTCACGGGTGTTTCCCCTTGAAGTAAATGGAGCAGAAACTTCTCTTTTTGAATCAAACTCTAGGTTATGCTTCAGGTTGGGCTCAAATTAAGCTTTTTTAACAATTTTATAATACCTTCAGGCAGGTTTTAGACCAGCTTTTAGCAGTTTTAGGCTATATTTTTTTGGCCATTTTTATATTTCTTCTCTGTATGCTTTATTTTGAAGCCTGCTTGAAGGCCCTCTATTTGCAGGACTTCTTTGATGAAAGCTTCATAAAATAAATATCTGACTCTAAATATCTGACTCCGGTTCGGCCAATTCATTAATATACTATTGTGTTAAGAGATCAATTAAATAACCAGAGTAAATTACTGAAACATATTTCATTATCCGGAAGCAGATTATCTGCAACAAAAAATGGGAGTTGATTCCTATATCTCATCCAAAAACCGTAGAAGAAATGATTAATTGTGCAGGGCCTATTGAGTGTGAGTTGTTGCCCAGACTTATTCAGGTAACCGAAGCGGCTGCCATTGCCGCAGCGTACCAGATGGGGCGCGGGAACAAAAATTTTGCCGACCAGGTAGCAGTTGCCGCCATGCGAAGAATGCTGAACACGCTTGACATGAAAGGAATAATCAAGATCGGTGAAGGAGAAAGGGATGAAGCTCCCATGCTTTATATAGGGGAGCATGTAGGAACAGGAAAGGGAGATCTTGAAATTGATATTGCAGTCGACCCTCTTGAGGGTACAAACCTTACCGCAGATGGTGTCCCTGGCTCTGTTGCGGTCATGGCAATGGCGGAAAGAGGTGGGATCTTCCATGGCCCGGATATCTATATGGACAAGATAGTTGTCGGTCCAGATGTGGTACGCTATGAAGAGGAGCACCCTGATGAAAAGATTGATTTGGATGCCCCTGTCAAGCACAATCTTGAGATAGTCGCAAAGGCTCTCGAAAGAAATATTGAAGAGCTCGTTGTTGTAATTCTTGATCGGCCCAGACATGCCCAGAAAATAACTGAAATTCGGGAGGCTGGCGCCCGCGTAAAGCTAATCAGCGACGGAGACCTTATGCCTGGAGTTTCAACTGCGATCCGCGGTTCAGGTATTCATATGGTAATGGGTGCGGGCGGTTCAGGTGAAGCCGTGCTCACAGCAGCTGCAATCAAAATTCTCGGCGGAAAAATCCTTGCAAGGCTTGTGCTTCCCACGGTTGCAAACGGAAAGAGCCAGGATAAGGTCGATGAAGAAATCGAAGAAAAAATGCCAAGGCTCGAAAAGATGGGAATTTCCCTTGAAAACCTTAACAATATTCTTGATACCAACAAACTCGTGCCCGGAAATGATGTGATCTTTTCAGCAACGGCTGTAACTCCCGGTCATTTTCTGCGAGAAGTCAACCTGTTCGGTGGCGGAGACGCAAGGGTACACACAATTTCGATGGGCGCATCCGGATCTGTCAGATTTACAGACAGTATTTATATAAAGGATAAGCGGGAGAATCCTCTCTACCTGTAAATCTTTTTATTCTCTTCTTTTTCATCCTTTTTTGAAACACGATTTTATGAAAACATAGTTAGACATACAGTTTTTAGAGTAGAGAACTATAAAATGTGGAATTACCCAGCGATATAAGTAGAGATTAAGAATTAAGGAATTAATAAGTAGAGATTAAAAATTACGAAATTAAAAAACATAGAATCTAGAGTTAAATCATGAAGGTCTATCTTGAAAGTTTTGGCTGTTCGGCAAGCCAGGCATCAGCCGAGATAATGAAAGCAAGCGTTGAAAGGCTAGGGCATAAACTGCTGGAACCTGGGGTTGCCGATCAGGCAGAGGTCTATATCTGCAACTCCTGTACGGTAAAATACACTACAGAACAGAAAATTCTCTATAAAATCCGCAGCATGGGCGAGAAAAATGTGGAAGTTGTCGTTTCTGGCTGTATGCCTGAAGTCCAGCTTGAGGACATTCTGCATGCAAATCCCGAAGCCCATATTCTGGGAGTAAATGCAATTTCCCGCCTTGGCGAGCTTCTGTCCTCAATCGAGCAGAGAAAAATAAGAGGTCAGCCCGAAGGAGAGCATTTTGAATTCCGGACTTCCGAACCTCTGGGTTTTCTTAATGTTCCGCGTGAACGTTCTAACCCGAATATTCACATCTGCCAGATCTCCCAGGGTTGCAATTTTGCCTGTTCCTACTGCATTGTAAAACATGCAAGAGGCAAGCTGCGTTCTTTTCCACCGGATGAGATAGTCGAAGACATACGCACGGCGGTTGCCGAGGGTTGCAGGGAAATCTGGCTTACTTCCCAGGACGACAGCCAGTACGGAATGGATACGGGTGTCAGACTTCCGGAACTTCTGCGCATGATCTCGAAAATCCCAGGTGACTTCAAAGTGAGAGTAGGAATGATGAATCCCTTTTCTGTCCTTCCCATTCTCGACGACCTTGTAGAAGCTTTTGATTCTGATAAGATCTTCAAACTCCTCCATCTTCCGATCCAGTCCGCTTCTCATTCGGTTCTGAAGAGAATGAATCGCCTGCACAAGATGGATGCAGTGGACAAGATCATTAATACATTCAGTGCTCGTTTCGACGATCTTTCCCTCTTTACCGACATAATTGTTGGCTTCTGCGATGAAACCGATGAAGATTTCAAAGAGACTGTAGAGTGGGTACAGAAATACCGCCCTGAAAAAATCAATATTTCTAGATATTCTCCCAGACCACACACGAAAGCCTTTTCATACCGGAACCTCGACTCAAGGATTTTGGTACAGCGTTCCCATGAGCTGCATAAAGTTTGCGAACAAGTTAAGCTTGGGTCCAAGCAGGCAATAATAGGCTGGGAAGGCCGGGTCTTTGTCTCAAAATATACGGAAATGGGGGATGTTCTCACCCGTACGGATGCTTACCGCCCGGTTGTCATAAGAGGTTCGAATCTAAAACCCGGCCAATATGCTGATGTGGAAATTGTTGCTGCAAAGCCTGGCTATTTTCTGGGAAAGCTTCTCAAATGAGGGTGCAGGCTTTTAATTTTCAACTCGATTTTTTCTAATTTTACTTTTTACTACTTTAAGTTTTAGAATCTCAGTTATTTTTGTGAGCTATTAATTTATATAATATCCTTTTTATATAAAACTCCAAAACTAATAATCTCAAACCTTTGTTTCTGATACTCATCGGGCTTTTGCCTGTACTTCTTTAATTGAAAGCGTTTAATCGTTAATTGAAAGCGATTAATCGCATACAGGGGGTTTAGTGCTGAAATATATTACTGTTGGAACCTGTGTACACCTGTTATCCCGGATAGATGACAAAGCTCTTGACGAGTTCTGGAGAGAAACCTCTGCAGGCAAATCTCCTATAGTTGATTCTCATGGCAATCTGGGTTATTCCTTGTTGAGCGAGGATAGCATATTATTTATCAGAAATGATTTTACGGCTATGAATTATGAGCAGTTTGAACTGGTTTTTGGGGACCTTTTCCTGCCAGACACGGTTCAGGAACTCCTTCTTAAAGACAAAGTGCTGCTTCTTGTGGTATACAGGAAAGGTACGCAGGATCTTTTACTCTCCGAGCTTCGTACTGATGTCAAGTTCATGCTTGACCTGCCGCGTGGGGAATACTTCTTTTTCGTATTCCTTCTGGACGCGGGCGCTGAATCCCTTTTAAACTCCACAGTCCATGCCATAGGTTTTCCATCGAGGATGCATTTGAACAGCCCGGAGCTTGAGACCTTTTATCTCAAACATCCTGTTGACATCTGGGAATTCGTAGACCCCTCACCTATAGAGATTAAACGCGGAGGGCCTTTCTATATTAATATGATTATGGTAAATATCGAACAGATTCCGGGCTGTTCCCTGCTTTTTTCCGAACTTCTGAAGGAAGACGAATCCACACCTCCTCTTTGAAATCTTCTCTCTTAAATGGGATTTGCATCTAAAGCCCTATTTTCTCTCGACTTCAGGTGCAGATTGAGGACTTTAGGTGCAAGTGTAAAATTATAGTCTTCAACGCAACTTATTACACATATTAACGCTTATATTCTCTTATG
>ENA-UOOE01000785-UOOE01000785.1-fermentation-metagenome-genome-assembly--contig:-NODE-785-length-29249-cov-109.919298_pt1 | contig 29249 bp, 25 predicted proteins | sample MGYA00245776_ERZ724021 | MGnify/ENA primary metagenome ERZ724021 (study PRJEB28704, sample SAMN03018321) | fermentation metagenome | biome: anthropogenic terrestrial biome; feature: soil... | reverse complement strand
CATAAGAGAATATAAGCGTTAATATGTGTAATAAGTTGCGTTGAAGACTATAATTCTATTGATAATCCTCTAAGTTTCAGACAAAGGCCTTCCTGAACTGATACGTCCCTAGAAGCACCATAATCCCGGCTCCTATAGCAAGACCTACGAGCCCCTGAACAGGTATCCCTCCTTCAAAAATAGTTCTTATGCTGTCTATTGCATAACTTACCGGATTGAGCTTTGCCAATATCCTTAACCAGGAGGGCATGACATCATAGGGCATAAGCGCACTGCTGGTGAAGAATAAAGGCATACTGATCATGCTGTTAACAGCCGAATAGCTGTCATGGTCACTTAAATACAACCCTATCATAGTAGAGAGAGCAGAGAAAAATACCGAAAACATGAACAGTGTAAGATATATCAGGAATATATGTACTGGGTTCAGGATTCTTACTCCGAAAACTGTAGCCATCAGGAAAATCACTGTTGCCTGCATCATGCCTCTGACACTGATAAAAAGAATTTTTCCGTACAGTATACTTTCTCTTGGAGAAGGCATGGCCAAGAACTTATTAAGAAATCCCAGTATTTTATCAAAAATCATAAGAGACCCACCCTGCAGGGAGGAAAAGAGCATGGTCATAACAAGGATGCCAGGCGTGATAAACTCAAGATAATTATCAGTAAACTTTGTGGGCAGGGCCAGCCCGACAAATACCAGCCAAGCTGCAGGCATTACTAGTGAGGAAATAACGGTTACCTTTCCTCTTAACCATTTTACAAGGTCCCTTTCAAAATAATAGAAGACTGCTCTCATTATCTTCGCCTCAGAAGGTTTCTAAACTGGGTTGAATTAAACCCTGCCTGTTCTTCAGGGGTTTTAACGTTCTCAAGAAAAACGTCATTAAGGGAGGCATCTTTCCCTATGGCGCTTACTAGGTTTTCAGGAGAGCCAACAACTGCAATTCTTCCTTTATCAATAATGGCAACCCTGTTACAATATTTTTCAGCCTCTTCAAGGTAATGTGTTGTCATGAAGATGGTCATTCCTTCGGCCTTAAGCATTCTGATGTGCTCCCAGATCTTCTTTCTGCCACTCACATCTAGTCCAAGGGTGGGTTCGTCAAGAAACAGAACTTCAGGCTCATGCACAAGGGCCTGAGAAAGTTCAAGACGCCGGCGCATTCCTCCCGAATAGGTTGCAACAAGATCATTCGCACGGTCTGAAAGCCCCATCATTTCAAGCACTTCTTCCACCTTTGAATTTCTGTCAGGGATACCATACAGTTTTGCATAAAGCTGTACATTTTCCCTGCCTGTGAGTTTTCGGTCAACTGCCATATCCTGAGGAACATAGCTTATCTTTGACCTTACTTTTTTGGACTCTTTTACGATATCATACCCGCAGACTTTTGCAGTGCCACTGCTGGGTTTTAGTAGAGTTGTAAGCATCATAACGGTCGTACTTTTTCCTGCCCCATTGGGGCCAAGAAGGCCGAAAATCTCGTTTTCAACATCAAGATCCAGATTATCCACAGCAACTAGGTTTCCAAAGGATCGGGATAATTTTCGTATTTCTATCACAGGTATCCTCCTGCAATTGCATAAACAGGTCTTAAACCTGAAGTATAATAAATTCCGCTTGTATACATATTGTAAACAAGCTTTATGATCACAACACCTATGGCTGCAGAAACACAGACTGCAACCACTATCTTATCAAGGTTTGAAAACTCCAGCTTTTTGAGAGAGGTTCGGTCGGGATTTGCCCGAAAAGCCCTACTCTGAACTGAAACTGCAAGGGTTCCGGTTCTCCTTACACAGTTTGCAAGAGTCGGAGTCAATATATTGAGTAATGTTTTTATGATTCCTGATCCGAACTTTTTCGGATTAAATCCCCTGAGCCGCTGGACTGTTATCACGGTAGTTACTTCGGTGATTATTATTGGTAAAAATCTAACTGCTGTGATCACCATAAACGCTACGCTGTAAGGAACCCTAAGCCCTACCAGACCGTTTAACATATCTCTTGAGTCCGTGGTCCAGCACATCAACAGTCCGAGAGAAAGGATTGAAGCCGATCTCAGACCCTGAATTGCGCCGTGATGGAGTCCCTCTTCGTATACGAACAGCCCGCCGCCTGTCAGCCAGCCCAGGATCGGGAAATCAGGATTTATTATGGTAAAAATTACAGTTCTCGGGAGTTGAGAATAAAAGAGAGCCTGTGAGTAAATAGTCCCCCATATCAAAAGTACGAGCAGTAACACCAGGGTCTTAATTTTTATTGCCGGCATTCTTGCAAGTACGAATCCTGAGAGTACAATCAGAAACAACAAAAACATCGTTTTCTGGTTATCCAGGGCCACAGCAACAAAAACTGTGGAAATCAGAATAAGGATCTTAGCCCTTGGATCCATCCTGTGAATAACCGTATCTTTAATTGTAGGTTCTGCAATTGATCTTGCACCTATCATCCGGCATATCCCCTTAACACTTTATTCTTTCAGCACTTTATTCCTTCAACAACTTATTCCTTCAGCACTTTATCCTTTCAACACTTTATTCTTTCAGCACTTTATTCTTTCAGCACTTTATTCTTTCAGCACTTTATCCTTTCAACACTTCTGGAGGTCAGCGTTTTAACAAGTTCTTTAACTGAAAATGCGTTTACTCCAAGCTGATTGGCAATCTCAACAACCGGGGGCTGGGTAAGCGAGGCTTTCCTGAGGCTTTCAGTGTCTTTTATAACTTCTTTTCCTTTCCCGTCTGCTATTATCTGTCCCTCATTCATCACCAGGATTCTTGTAGCATAGGACATGGCTACCTCTATATCATGTGTACAGAAAACCAGGGTCGAATTGTTATTTTTGAAAAAATCCATCATCTGTTCTATATTCACTCTATCCTGCCCTGTTGTGGGTTCATCGAGAAGAATGAGTTCGGGGTTTATTGACAGCACCGAGGCAACGGCAGTTCTTAGTCTCTGCCCCCGGCTCAGGGCCTGAGGAAGGTCATGCTTGAGATGCAGAATTGACATAGCTTCAAGAGAGTCCCTTACCCTTTCCTCAATATTGCTGTATTTTAACTGAACAGGTCCAAACCTTGTTTCTTCCTCAGCTGAATCACAGAAGAGCATGAGGTCAGGGTTCTGGAATACAAATCCGACCTTACCTGCAAAGGAGTATGGATTCTTGGACCTTGTATCCTCCCCAAAAACCTTCACACTTCCTTTATCTGGTTTGAGAATGGCTGCAAGGTGTAAAAGCAGAGTTGATTTTCCCGAACCATTCGTGCCCATAACCGCAACTCTCTCACCTTTATAGATTTCCAGATTTATCCCTTTCAGTACCATCTTATTTTTCTCGTATCCTGACCATAGGTCCTGAATGGAAATAATAGAAGAATTGTTTTCAGAAGTATTGTTTTCAATGGAATCATTTTCAATGGAATCTTTCCTTGAACTGTTTTTGGCATATGGATTTCCTTCTGGATTCGAAAGGAGTTGAGAGATCCTGGTATTTTCTTTAAAATTTTCACTGTTCAGTACGGCAAGAGCTCCGCTGACACTCAATGGGCTGGCTTTGATCCCAAGGCTGTGGCAGAGTTCGACGGGTTCAGGAATTCGAAGCCCAAGCCTGTAAAAAACCTCAATATGATCAAAAGCTTTTGAGGCAGGTTGATCAAAGACTATTTTTCCGTCGTCCATTATGACAATTCTGTCTACAAAGGGTGCAAGCTCGTGCAGTCTATGCTCAACCAGCAGGATAGTCGTTTTCAGTTTCCTGTTGAGTTCTCTTACCGTATTCAGGACATCGTGCGTGCCCATAGGATCCATCTGACTTACAGGTTCATCCATGGCAAGTACTTCAGGCGTCATTGCAAGCATACTTGCAATGCAGATTCTCTGTTTCTGTCCCCCGGAAAGTGAATTCGTGGAAGCCAGCCTGTGGCTGGACATCCCTACGATTTGCAGGGCTTCTTCTACCTTTTTATCGATTTCTTTTTGCTCAAAGCAGAGATTTTCAGGCCCAAAGGCTACTTCGTCTTCAACGGTTGTAGAAAAGATCTGGTCATCTGGGTTCTGAAACACAAGGCCTACTTCTTTCGAGATTTCCATCTGGTTTGAGTCGGTGGTTTCCAGCCCTTTGACTTTCACACTACCTGAAAATGTCCCTCCGGATTCGTGAGGAATTATCCCATTTAATGTTTTTAATAAAGTGCTTTTTCCACACCCCGTAGGCCCTGTGAGTAGAACAAATTCTCCTTTTTCGACTCTAAGGTTGATTCCCTTTAAAGTCGGCTCCGATCTTCCTGGATAAGTGTACCAAAGATCTTTTATTTGTATCATTCCCCATCACAACCTTTTTGAAAAAACTGCTTGCCCGCAAGCCTTTTTAAAAAAGGCTTGAGCGAAAACGACGTGACGGCGTGATCAACCGGCGCAACGGTTGGGCTTGAGCGAAAACCCCGAGTAACGGCGCAAGCCTTTCCAAAGGAAAAGCTGACCAAAGTTCGCGTCATTCTGCCACCTTTTTCAGTCTATTTCCAAGGCTTATTCCAAACCAGGTTCCTATGAAGGTGTAGAGGAATCCGTCGATCAAGATATTTGCGGTTATGTACCAGTCGCTGTAGAAAAGTCTGTAGAGGACCATCCAAACACTGAAGGACACATAGCCACCGACCATGTCAGCAAATCCGCAAAGAATCCCCATTCTGAACCTGTTATCTGGAGCTGGATTTTTACCGGTTATACCTCCAGCATACAACATAAGCTCCAGCATTATTGCGTTGACGGACAGCGTTATGAATGTTATAGGAGTGAAACTCCCTGTTATGAAACCCCCAAGTAAAAACCTGACCATCATAAAAAGGCTTATAACCCCGGGTTTTGGGATCAGAACCACAAGAGAGGCAATCAGCATGTAAAGGAGAATCTCATTGAAGAGGCCTGTGAACAAGAAACTGAATGGCCCGAAGATTGCATGGGATAATTCCCACAGAATGGTCATTGGCAGGTTTATCACTGTAAAGGAAACCGTGCCAAAAAGGGCAATCAGCACAAGGTTGCGGGTTTTAAACCTGTCCATTATTTTTCCGGGTCTTGAGAAAAAAAAGCCCAGAGCAGTAAGTCCGAGTAAAGAGGCAGTAAATGTAGTTACTATAGGTCCCCATCGCCTTGAGATTGCAGTAATTTTCTGATCTTTTGTTACTGCAATCCAGTCGCTGCCTGTGAGTTTTACTTTAACCCTGAGAAGGTAGTCTCCTCCCAACGCATCCTGAGATATATATAAAGGAAGGCTTATCAGCGAATTTGAGCCTGGAGAAAGGGTTACAGTGGCATAACACACTGTGTCTGCGTTCATTCCCATAATATCAGGTTTAAATGCTTTTACAGGCTCCCCGGTTTTTGTGTCAAGAATATCATATGTGACCATGACAGGAATTGTACTATTTCCGGTATTGGTAAGCTCTATCCCCATGAAGGTTGAAATGAGATCTTCTTTTTCTGTCTTGAGGTCTGTAACCTTCAGCAACTTTTTGAGTGCAGGGGAAGTTTCCTGGACAACCAGAGTGTTGGAGGGATGGCTTGGATCTCCATATCCGTCTTCATCTGACGGTATTATGATTTGGGATACTGAGACCTCATCTGCGACTTCTTCTTTTAAAGCAACTTTAAGCTGGGTTGTACGCACAATAGTATGTTTTGTGCCCTCTACCTCAATGACCGCTTTTGAAGTTATGGTGTAGGTTCCACAGGGCGTATCCGGAGGTATATAAAACTCAACAAGCCTGTACCAGTCATCATACTCGGTCTGAAGCGAAAATGTATGAACCGAAGGCTCATGAAGCACAAAACCCTCAGGTAAACCAAATTCCATTGTCACATTCATATTGCCGTCATAATAGCTTTCAAAAAAAAGGTATGCAGAGAGGGTACTTCCCCCGACTGCAATTCCATTCTCTTCTACACCATGCGGAACCTGAATTATAAACGTGGTCATATCTTCAGGTTTGAAGTCCTCCTGCTGAGGCTGTGCAGCTGCGGGCTGTACTATCAGCCCAAGTGCGAGGAAGAGAAGTGCAAAGGGGAGAAAAGCCAGGTTCTTCATTCCGCTACCTTTTTTCTTATTTGAGGATTTTTCGGATTTCCTGCATTTTCGCATTCCAGTCAGGGACATCTTCAAAACCAACTATGTCAACAGCCCCACCCTGAAATTCTCCTTCTCCGGCCAGTTCCTCCATCCAGCTCTCGATCTCGAGGTAGGATTTTTTCAGCTCTTCTAAGAGTTTGGGATCAGGGTTCCAGAGCCCTCTTGACTGTGCTTCCAGAAGCCGTCTGGACATTTCCTCCAGGGCATAGGGATTGTTCTCTTCAAAGAAGCGGCGCATTTCTTCATCAAGCACGAAGGCCTTTGTGATATCATCAAAAATCCAGTCATCCACTTCCTGGGTGGAGGCCTCCCAGCCATAGATCCTTCCTACTCTTTTCGAGATGTCCTGTGCGCCTTTATATCCGTGCTGTTTCATGCCTTCAATCCACTTAGGATTTAAAAGCCTGGCTCTTACCACCCTGCGCAATTCGTCAGCCATGTCCCGAACTTCAACGTGTTGAGGCTCTCTCGTGTCTCCAAAGTAAACCCTTACCTCTTTTCCAGAAGCCTGTTTGGCTGCGGCTGTAAGACCCCCGTGCACCCCAAAGTAACAGCAGCATCCTAAAAGGTCGTACTCGTCACTTACCACTTTATTAAAGGTGGCATCAACAGTCTTAAGGCTTGAAGCAAGCTGTGTGTGGGCTTCCTTGCCTTTTACATCCTTTCCGTAGGCATACCCATTCCAGTAAAGGAAGATGTCTGCCAGGTCTTTTTCATCTTTCCAGGCACTTGCATAGACTGCAAGCTGAACCCCGGCCGAATAAGTCCCGGGCCTGCTTGAAAAGATCCTTAAAGTGGCATCCCTGGAATCCGCTCCTGCTTCAATCATCCGAAGGCTGTGTTTTCTTGGATAATTCATCTCCTCAGATTCGTTAAGAGAAGCCACGGTCTGAATTGCTTCATCTATAACCTCAAGGCAGTTTGGAAAATTATCCCTCAGAATTCCGGAAATTCTGATAGTAACGTCTATTCTGGGCCTGCCCAATTCTTCAAGGGGAATCACAGAAAACCCTTTCAGGTGTCCGTTACTGAGCCAGATCGGTTCAACCCCGAGCAGGCTCATAATCTGAGCCATGCCCTCTCCATCCGCCCACATTACATCGTTTGCCATCCAGTAAAATCCCACATTCTCAGGATACCGGCCTTCGTCTTTGATGTGCTTGTCAATCAGAACTCCTGAGAGCTGCTGTCCAACTCTCCAGGCAGCTTTTGTAGGAAGCTTTTTTGGGTCAAGGGAATAGAAATTCCTGCCTGTTGGCAATACATCATCTCTTCCGCGCATGATAAGACCTGAAGGGCCGGCAGGGATGTATCCTCCATCAAAGCCGTGAAGAAGAGCTTCAATTTCCAGGGAATTGTCTATTCTGGATTCAAGGTCAAGGATTCTATTGCAGATTGAGGCAGCATCCTGAAGAAATGCGGAATTTATACTCAGATCTTTGACATTCTGCTCTTTGAAACTTTTTTCTTTGATATTCTGCTCTACAAAACTTCCTTCTTTAAAAATTTCTTTAATTATCCAGGCTGGCTCTTTTTCAGGATTATTTATAAACATCCTTATAAAATCTTTAGAAAAAGAATCAATTTCTTCAAGCCTCTGTCCATTTGATTTCCCGTTCTTGGAAATCCGGCTCTGGTCAGAGATCAGTTCATCAAGGTCAAGTTCCAGAAGTTCGGCAATCAATCTTCTAATCGAGACTTTGTTTCCCACACTTCCCTGGTCATCGTACCTTAAAATCGAGTTTATGAATTCAATTTTTTTCTCGCCTTCAGGAAGCTGTCCGAAGATATGCATCCCATTATGGATCTGGCTGTTCCTTATTTTTCCAAGAGCCTCATGCGCTCTTCTTATTATTTCTTCAAAAGGAGTCTGGTGATCGGCTTTTATTTCGAAATCAAAATTCGATTTTTTGATCTCGTCAAGAATCAGGTGCTTCAAGGCATGCTCCCGTCCCTTGTCGTGTTTCACCTGTTCATATTCCCCAAGCAGCCTGTCAAGTTCAGCCAGGTTTTCATAAAGCCCTCCTGAGGTCATTACAGTCTGCATATGGTCTATCAGGCAAGCAAGGCTTCGGCGTTTGGCAATCGTGCCTTCAGGGGGATTGTCAGAATTATAAATATACAGATGAGGGATTGTCCCTATACTTATGTCAGGATAGCAGTCTCCTGAAAGCCCAACTCCTTTCCCGGGCAAGAACTCAAGATTCCCGTGGGTTCCCACATGTACGAGTACATCGGCTCCAAAAGTGTTTTCAAGATACCTGTAGGTCGCAAGGTACTGGTGGGTTGGCGGAACCTCAGGGTCGTGCAGGATCTTACAGACTTTTCCGTCACACTTTGCCCCTGCACATCCTCGCTTTGGCTGCACGCAGACCACAGTGTTTCCATACTGCACTCCTGTCACAACGATCTTGTTATCATAGACCATGGCAGCAGGAATGCCATCTACTTCTTCTCCGGGAGGGCTTCCCCAACTTTCAATCACTCTTTGCCTTACCTTCGGGCTCAAGGTGTTGAAAAACTTCTCATATTCTTCTTTTTCTACAAAAGCTAGAACCCCGCCATTTTTCACTATCTCGTTAATGGGAGTCCATCTGAATTCGGAAATTGCTTTTCTCTTGAGGATGGTTTCAATAAGTTCTTTTCCGTCTTCAGGAGGATTGACGGCATAACCCGCTTCCTGCATCCTGTTCAGTATTCTTGCCACGCTTTCGAGAGAATCAAGATTTGCAGCATCCCCTACCGAACCTTCAACTCCTGTACAGGGCCTGTTGTGTAGGATAAAGGCAACTTTTCTCTGGTTGACCGGCTTTTTCCTGAGTTCGGTCCATTTCATTATTCTGGACGCAAGTTTTGAGCAGCGATCTTCGATGGGAAAACGCCCCATGTAATTTCCTTCTTTTTTGCCTGCTCCTATTATGATGGGCTCAATTCCGCCCTCAAACTCAGGGAGAGCCACACTCCATCCAATTTCCGTGTTTAGTCCCATTGATTCTTGCCATTGTTCAACAGTCATATAATGCGAAATTACAGGCTGGAAAACAGGGACGTCAAGCTTTTTCAGGACTTCTATGCCGTTTGCTGCGCAGGAGATATCTCTCTTTTCGGTTTTGTTGCTTGCAATAAAGAAAGGAGAGAGTTTTACAAGGCAATCTATAATGGGCCTGCTGTTTTCTATGAAATAGTCCCCTATGACCTCATTCATGCCCCTGCTACCAAGTTCTTCGTCTTTTAAAGGATATGCAAAAACAGGGACAACTGATAGGTTGAGGTTTTCGAGCTTTTTTATCAAAGCCTTCTCTATCTCAAGTTCATTGTTTACCCAGGAAGTCCTGGAGATAAGCAGACCCACGGTTTTCTCTCTCAAAGACCCGTACCAGTTGATATACTCTCTAAAGTTTGAGAAGGTCTCCTTTGCATCCGGGTGGTATATTCCATCCCATGGGATCTTTTCCGGAGGCTTTGCTTCAAGCTCAAATCCCAGAACTTCCTTTAAGAGGTAGCGCAACATATTGGAAAAGTTTTCCTGCCCTCCATAAATTATGTAAGAAAAACAAGTAGCTGCAATCTCAAGTTTCACTGACGAGAGGGCAAATGCTGAGGGGTCACTTCCTACACAGATTACAGGTATCCTCGCTTTTAATGGCTCAAGCTTTTCATAGAACTCTTCCCAGAAAGGATTTGAGATATAGTATATAAAGACGGCATCAGCATGTTCGCATGCAAGAAGCACTTTCTCGGCTTCTTCGGGATTCTCTTCCAGAAGCTTTGAGTAGTGGGCTTCAAGTTCTATGCCAAGATTGTTGGCTGCTTTGAGGAGAGCGGGAATGTAGGAGTTCCAGGTTATTGAAACAATTTTCATGTTTTTCCCCTCTCATGTAAGAATATGCACTTTATAATCTCCGAGTACAGTGCCGTCATCAAGCCTTGCAGGAACTTCCAAGGCTGCAATGTACCTGCCATCCGCGGAGATATCCGCAGATACCGTAAGCCCTTCGGTATTATAGCTCTGGACAAGTTTGGAGTTTGAGCCTCCGCTTTTTGATATGTCAAAAACATACACTCCGTGGACATTTCTGTCCTCGGTTACCAGGTTCTGGGCTATGGGAATAACGAGATACTTATCATTCAGTGCACATTCCCCTGCATAGCCGTCAAGTCTCCATTTCCACAGCAGGTTTCCGTCAGTATCATAGGCAAAGAGACTGTTCCCATTGGGATGTTCTATAGGAGCCTCATTGTTCTTATCTTTGGAGAAGGTGCTGCCTATTGAGAAAATAAAGGTATTGTTGATAATATAGGCATAATTCGAACTGCCGTAAATGGGGACTCCGCTTACTAAAATCGGGGTTGAAATATTTGCCTGCCATTTTGCTTCCGGGACACCCGTTTCCATGATCTCGGAATTGTCAAATAAAAAGGCTCGTCCATCACTGGCCATTGTTATCAGTTTTTCCCCGTCAGGAGTAATCTGGGTACTGTACCAGATTGCAGAATAGTCGAAGAAGGGTTCAAGAGGTGGGATTGAGTAGTTCCAGTCCTCTTTTCCGGTATTTCCGTCCAGAACATGCGCTGTCCCATCTTTCCATTTATTTCCTTCTGTGAAAGAGGTAGTGCCGAAGACAGCGTATTTTCCGTCAGGGGTAGTATCAATCCAGGTAACTCCAATGTCCATAAGTTCGGATTCAGGGAATTTCCAACGCATCTTGCCTTCGGGGTCAAAAGAGTAAATCCTGCCCAGGTACTTATATTTCTCTCCTATGTAGCCGCAGGCTCGGCTGGCAGCAACATAGATATTCCCTTTTGAATCCAATTTCATTTTTTTCATGGCTGGCAAATGGTCAAGGTCTGAGCCTAGGTCTTGTCCTGCTCCAAATTTCCAGATTTCCGCCCCATTTAAATCAAAACAATAGATAAAAGCATCAGGGCTCTCTTCTCCCACAATCAGGTTTTTACCGTCCTTTGAAAATTCTATATCCGCAATTCTTGCATCAGCTATGCCTTCAACAAGCTGTTTTTCCCAGACCTTTTCACCTGTTGCAAGTTCTATAAGTTTCAGGGAACCTCCATGAGTTCCGATGGCAAGGTATTTGCTGTCAGGAGAGAATTTTGTCACACCTTCGACATTTGCTGAGGTTTTATCGATAGGTCCGGGAGTTACATCCTCAAGTTCTATAGCGTACTCCTCTTTCAAAGCAGGTTTTTCAGGAGCATACACTTCCAGAGCGCTTTTTGCCCCGTCCCCTGTGATTACTTCAAATTTATATTGATTCTTAGGTTCCCAGTCAAAAGCTGCAAAGACCTGGCTATCTTTTTTTTCAATATCTATCGACTCTGTCGAGCTATTGGTAGAAGAAATTTTTACCTGTGATATGTCTTCCTCTTCTTTTAAAGTAATCAGGGCTCCGGTCCTGGAAAATACTATGGAATCTATGGGTACTCCAACCTTCGAATTACTACTTTCCTCTATGCCCTGGACACCTTCGGAAGCCTGAGCAACTGTACTGTTCTCGGACTCCCTGCTTTTTTCAGTGCACCCGGAAGTGATTAAAGTCAAAATAAGTAGGACTATCAAAATTTTCCATTTCATTTTCTCACCTGACAATTATTAACCTGTGTTTTCCAATTACATCCCCATCTCCAAGCTTAAGAGGGGCTTCAACTGCAGCAACTGTGCAGTCGGAAGAAATCGCAGCATCTACAATAACGCCCTCGGTGTTATATTTCCAAATTAACCTTGAATTTCCGTTTCCGGATTTCTGGTTGTCAAAAACATGAATTCCATGAACCTGAGTATTACCTGAGGACGAATCTTTCCTTACTGGCAGGACAAAGAATCTGGTGTCTGGAGAAAAGAAAATCCCTGCACAGCGTCCTCCAAGGGAATAAGTCCAGGAAGTGTCTCCTTTCTCAACATCACTTGATACAAGAGTATTCTCAAGGGGATGTACTATCGATATGTCGCCGGGATAATACGCAGGAAGTGTGGCTCCTGTAAGGTAAAGTGTTTCATTTTTACTGGAGATTTTTGCTTCTTCCCCATAGGTATAGATGTAACTTCCCTCTATCTCTTCTGGAACTGTCACATTGGATTGCCATTCCTCGGTTTCCCATGATGTCCTCCAGTCGTTTCCTGGGTTTTTCATGTCCCATGATGTTCTCCCGTCTCCGGGTTTTATCATCTCGCAATCATAAAACAGGTATTTTCTTCCATCCCCTGTATAGGCAGTTACCATGAACCCATCATCTGAGACATCAAGCCCGTGCCAAATGGCTGCAGAAACAAAGTAAGGCTTAAGAGGTGGAATTTCATATTTCCAGCGGAGATTTCCGCTGTCATCCACGGAGTAGACGACGGCATCAAGTTCAAGGGAATTTGTCCAATCCCCGGTTGAAAAAACCACATTTTTTCCGTCCTGGCTTGAATCAATCCAGTTTACACTCCGGGCATAATTTTCACTTGCCGGCAGTTTCCAGGAAAGAGTGCCATCCTGGTTGAACCTGTACACCCTTGAAGCCAGCCCATATCCGGATTCTTTCCAGTATCTGCCTGCTGCAATGTACACAGCATTATCAGCAGCCGTTATTTTGTATGTGCAAGGCTGGTATTTTGGGTTTTCACTGGTTCCCAAGTCATCGGCGCTTCTATAGCTGTGAATTTCAGTCCCTGTGCCAGCATCCAGGGAATAGATGTATCCATCGGTACTCCTTTCCCCTACAAGGAGATACTTCCCATCTTTCGAGAACGAAATATCTGAAACATTTCCGCTTAAGGTCTTTTCCCATAACGGATTTTTGCCTGACACATCAATAACTGCCAGGTTTTTTCCGGTCCCGACAGCTACATACTTTCCATCATGTGAATACGCCACACAGTCCTGGATACTCGATCTTCCTTCACTGAGATTTTCCGGGCTTATATCTCCAAGTTCATACTCCCAGTAACGGTAAGGAGAAGCTTTCTCAGAGGAAGTTATATTCTCCTGGCTCAGGGAATTGCTTGCCTGATCACTCTCGCTATTGCCTGCCTGAACCTCTTCACTTTTTGAGATCTCACCACTACTGTTATCCTCCTTTTCATCGGAGGCTACGATATGTGAAGATGTACATCCCGAACAGACCAGAAAAATAAATGAAAATATAATTACCAGCACAAAACTACTCTTCTTCATTTTCATACTCCTTTTCAGGCTCCTTTGATTGCCTTTTATCATTGCCCGTATATCTTCAGGTCTGAGATCCTCAAAATATTCTGATGTTGCGTACTGTTGTCTCCAAAACCTGCACTCATTTTTTCAATCTTTATATTTTCAGCAGGCCCGCAGTATTTTTCATAATCTTCAACGAGATCTCTTTCAACTGTATTCATCGGAATTCCTGAGATTACAACAGATGGTGAAAAGCGCCGTCTGTTTTCCTGATCTCGATAATATTCGCCTTCAGATTGAGGATTCATGCTCCCTGCTGCAACATAATAAATGGATTTGTGATCACTGAAGGTCACTTTTAACCAGAGACTGAATTTATCCAGATCCTGTCCGTTCCAGTTCCAGGAAATTTTTCCTGGAGATACACTCACATTTTTACTCCAGATCCCTTCTCCTGTCTGTGCTGAATTTGTTGTATCAAGATACAGTGCCCCGTCTTTGCATTCAAGAAGCTCTCCTTCAAAATTACAATTTTCAAAGTTTTCCTGATACACAGTTTTTTTCTCTGGCACGGTTTGAGAATAAATTATCAAGCCTGTGAGGCTCAGGACTATAAATCCGAATAGTATAGTCTTTCTGGAAATCATAATTGACCCATATAAGAGGTGATTAATAAATATTTCGAAAATATTCTTTATTAATCACATATAGTAATAATAAAATAAAAATTATGGCTACTATATCTAAGCAAATTTCTTTTTGATAATAAGTTTATCTCCTTCTATTTTCATTTCCAAAATTAGTTCGTTTTGAGGTATTTTTCCAAATTTCATCATCAATAGTGCCAATTATTTACCTTATTTTGACCTCGTATTATAGGGAATCAACCTTATTTACTTTGTGTTCACTCCGATTTCAAGGCCTTTTTAAAAATATATTAATTGGATATATATTTCAAAAAACGAAATTAATATATATTGCTACAATATTTTTAACTTTTATGACTATTAGTGATAAAAAAATCAGAATTTCTATCAATTTTTATATTATTTTGCTTATTTCAATGCTCATAATTGCTATCACTCCTGTGGAAGGTGCTATTGAACAGCGAGGGCCCTTAATAAATATTACAGCCGGAGAGCATACAATACTCAATGGGGAAAATTGTCCCGGATTTTACTATTCGACCTCTACTGGCACATACTATGAGTCACTGGAACTTTATTTCTCCGAAGACGGGCTTATCAAGACCGGGGATGCAACGTATACTTCAAAAATCACCTCTGGTTCAACTGGCTTTTTCGGAAAGAAATACAGGGTCTTTGAAGATGGATTGATCAGTGAAAATCTGATAAGTTTCGGAAGTCGGGATCTTCAGCGGGGAAATGATTACGATCTCGGGAACGGTTACAAGCTGGTGCTGCAGGGAATAAACAATGATTCTGCTCTTCTTGAGCTTCAGAAAGATTCTCTTCCTGTTACCAGCAAATCCCTTAATGAAGGCTCAAAATTTAATTTCACAGATAAAATAAACGGCACCGAGTATGTGATTCTAGAAGGAACTCTTAAACAGGTCCTTGACAGTAAGGATCCAATTGTAAGTCTTACAAGCGTAAACCAGTATTCGACTGCACCTATCGAAATCAACGTTGGGGACAAGTATGGAAATTTTGAGGTCACTGAGGCTACAAGTGAAAAGATCGAATTTAAAAATAGAGTGCCTATCCGAATGAGCCCTGGAGATTATGTAACAATTCTTGAAAATTTGATCGATTTCAGAGTAGCTGATAATGTCTATAGGGTATGTTCTTACAATATGACTAAAGATGTTATCAAGTCATATCAGATAAAAGGCACATCTTTAACTGTAGATCGTTCGGACTCTTCTCCAGATTCCTGCGTCTGGACAGCTGATTCTTTTGGTATGCTCTATTATGATCTTGAAGACGATTTCAGTACAGAAAGACTTGAACTTAACCTTGATGCCGAAAAGGACTGGATTCCGAAAGGCGGTCTGGTTTATGAATCTTCACCTGTCAGGATTCCATACCAAAACCCGGAGATGAAGGATTATGGAGAAAACGCTTTTGATGGCGGATATTCTGCGCTTGGGTGGGATGGAGAGAAGTATGCATGGCTTGGAAACGAGCAGGGAATTGTTAACATCCTCATGGATGATGACAATGACAGACGTCTCTACTCCGGTGAAGAATGGGATCTTGGAGAAGGGTACACCCTGAAAGTAGATGGTATAGAATCAGATAAAGTATACCTGACGGTTTTGAGAAACAATGTTGCGGTTCACTCAAGCATAATCTCTCCAGGAAATTCGGCTGATCTTGGTACACATACTCTCCTGTATAACAAAACCATTAATGGTATTGAAATTCCCCTCTTTTCCGTATATGTGGATAAGGTCCTGGAAGGAAAAGAAAACTCAGGTGTAGCTCTAAAATATCCTCTACACTTTTCTGAAAGCCCTCTTGAAATAAAGCTCGGAAAAATGTTCGGAGCACTTACGGTTGTTGAAACCTCCCCTAATATCCGGCTTGAAAATGAAAATGCTCTCAACTTTGGTTCTAATCTCGAGGTCACAGAAGAAATTCACCTTGGCTCTTTTGAAAAGAAGACAGGAGGGAATCTCAATGTTACTTTTTTCCCATTCATGAATAAGGTGGAAAAAGTGGATTCTATTCTTCCTACAACCACTCAGTGGACTATTCCGGTTATGAGTGTTGAGGAATACCTTCTCGGAAACTGAAAGATATACTGAGGTTAAATTATGAGAAACCATAAACTTACTATTTACCCTTTTACTGCAATAGTCGGACAGGAAAAAATGAAGAAAGCTCTGATCCTGAACGCTATAAATCCGAAAGTAGGAGGGGTTCTGATTAGAGGTGAAAAGGGCACTGCCAAGTCAACGGCAGTCCGGGCTCTTGCCAATCTCCTGCCTGAAATCGAGGTAGTTGAAGGCTGTAAATTCCGCTGTAATCCTCATGATACAAATACAATGTGTGAAGAATGCCTGGAAAGAGTGAAATTAGGAACTCTCAAAATCTCTTTTGAGAAAATGAAAGTTGTGGATCTACCTGTAAGTGCTACCGAAGATCGGGTTGTAGGAACTCTTGATATCGAGCATGCAATCAAGAAGGGAGAAAAACGCTTTGAGCCTGGTGTACTTGCCCATGCGCACAGGGGTATTCTGTACGTGGATGAGATTAATCTTCTGGATGACCATCTTGTAGATGTGCTCCTCGACTCTGCAGCAATGGGAGTAAACACTGTTGAAAGAGAGGGAATTTCCTTTTCCCACCCTGCGAATTTTGTGCTTGTAGGCACCATGAACCCTGAAGAAGGGGAGCTTCGACCCCAGTTGCTTGATCGTTTCGGTTTATGCGTAGATATAAAGGGAATTATGGATGTAGCCAGACGAGTGGAACTTATTAAATACAGGCTCAGCTATGAGAATGATCCTGAAGCTTTTGCAGCAGACTGGCAGGCCACAGAGTCCGAACTGTGCGGACAGATTCTTCTGGCTCAGAAATTACTTTCTGAAGTGAGGATCTCAGATGACATGCTTGAATTAATCAGCCAAATCTGTGTTGATATGGGGGTCGATGGGCACAGAGCCGACATTACAATGATGAAAACCTCAATCACGCTTGCGGCTTTCAACGGGAGGACTGAGGTGCTTGAAGAGGATGTAAAAGAAGCTGCGGAATTAGTCCTCCCTCACCGTATGCGCAGAAAGCCTTTTGATAACCCTTCTGACAAGCAGGATAAACTGAATGAGAGCCTCGAAAAACAGAGAGAAAAGCAAAAGCAAAAAGAAAAAGAAAAGGAAAAAAACAAAAGCAAACCGCAAAAAAAAGAGCATAACGAGCATTCAGAGAAAGCACAGGCCCAGCCCGAAGATCAGAAGTCGGATTCCTCACAGGATAGCACCAGAGAACAGCCCGATGCTTCCTCAGAAACAATTTTTGCAACAGGGGAAAGTTATCAGATAAAGCAGTTGTCACCCGATTTTCGTAGAAATAAGCGAAAGGGATCAGGTCGGCGTAGCAAAACCCTGACAAAATCCAAACAGGGCAGGTATATAAAGAGCAAGATTCCCGAGGAAAAAACCACGGATCTTGCTTTTGATGCCACCCTGAGGGCAGCTGCGCCTTACCAGCTTATAAGGGAAAAAAACGGAAACTCCATAACAATTCACGACTCGGATTTTCGAAAAAAAATCCGAGAGAAAAAGATAGGCAACCTTGTACTCTTCATTGTGGATGCCAGTGGTTCTATGGGGGCTCAGCAGCGAATGGTAGCCTCTAAAGGTGCAGTACTTTCAATGCTGATGGACGCCTACCAGAAGCGTGACAAGGTCGGACTTATTGCTTTTAAGGGCGCAGGGGCAGAGCTAGTGCTTCCGCCAACCTCCAGTGTAGAAATGGCACAAAAGTATCTGGAGGAGCTGCCAACTGGAGGAAAGACTCCCCTTTCCCATGGGCTGATGAAAGGCTATGAAACCATACAGGCAGAACTCCGCCGCGATCCTGATACCTGTCCTTTTATGGTTTTGATCTCTGACGGAAGGGCAAATGTCAGTATGAATGGAGAATCTCCTATCCAGGAGACGAAAACAATAGCTTCTATGTTCCGAAAGGAATGCATACAATCGGCAGTTATTGATACGGAAAGCAGCATGATTAAGTTCGGGCTTGCTCAGGAAATTTCCAGTGCTCTTGGAGCCAGATATCTTGCACTTGAGAACCTAAAGGCAGATTCAATAATTGAAGCTGTTCGATCTTCAACTCCTTTCAATCTTTAATTATTTTAGAAAAGCAATTTTAATTTTTAGAATCAGCTCTTCAAGTATTTCGGTTCCTGATACTGTTTTGGTCGTGAATTCGTTACTAGTTGATATTTTGCCTTTGAGTATTTTTGCTTAATGGCTGTTTTCTAAGCTTACCTGTGTATTATGAAATGCATAGGTGAGAAGAGGAAGATTTACTTCCACCTCCATTTTTTTGATTCAGCAGTTAACAGGCATAAACAGTAGTTATGATAAGCAAGGAAAGATATAAAGCTGAAGAATTATTTTAGCCAATATATAAGAAACGTAAATTATAGAGCATCAACATGGTAGATCAAAGCTATCTCATCGATTTATTTTTGCATCTGGACGCTCATATAAGCGAAATAACAAACGAGTACGGTTTATTAACATATTTACTGTTATTCGCTATTATTTTTTGTGAAACAGGTCTGGTGATAACTCCTTTCTTACCGGGTGATTCTCTCATTTTTGCAACCGGAGCTCTGGCTGCCAGTGGCTCATTCAACTTATTTACTTTATTAGTTGTATTATGTCTTGCAGCCGTTGCAGGAGATACTGTCAATTATCATACAGGTCAATTCTTAGGAAATAGAGTAATAAGTAATGAAAATATACGGTTTATTAAAAAGGAACAACTTGACCGTACACATTTATTTTTTGAAAAGTATGGGGTGAAAGCAATAATTCTAGCTCGCTTTATCCCCGTTATCCGTACCTTTGCGCCGTTTGTAGCAGGAATTGGAACAATGCCCTATTCGACATTCATTGTCTACAATATCATTGGGGGAGTTTTATGGGTAATGTCGTTCCTTTTTGGAGGATACTTTTTTGGGAATTTGATAGTTGTAAAGAATAACTTCAGCTTTTTAACAGTTGGAGTAATTATTGCTTTATTAATTCCAGGCATTATTGCATATATTCAGAGTAAACGTGACCCAAAAGGCACATGATGGAGTGAAGACCTGCCAAAGTGGCTCTGAACCCTTGTGAGGTACACTCTTGAACATAAGAACTTTAATACAAATTATCGTGACCCTTTTATTGCTCTCAGCTAGTGTGTTTCTCGTCCGCAGTTACTGGATAGAAATCATACCTGTTCTGGAAGAAATATTGAGAACACTTAGGGAAACCCGGATACGGTATGTTGTTCTGGCAGTCTTAGTATATATGTTGAGCGTGTACTTATTTTCAGTACGCTGGCAGCAGGTCCTCTACTGTATTGGTTACAATCTAAAAGCAACAAGCCTTGTTCCTATTTATTTCGGAGCAGTATTCATAAATAATATCACCCCTGGAGGGAACATGGCAGGAGGAGAATCCTTCAGAATCCTCTGGGCCAACAAACTTTTCGGGATAAGCTATACCAACGCTTTTAAGACAATCTTCTTTGAAAGATTGGTTGAAGCAATTCCTGTTCTTTTTTTCTCGATTTATATTCTATATTCATTCCCTTCTTTAGATATAAGATTCCTGCCTGCAATAGATCGTTTAACGTTAAGATCTATCCATCTGTTCTTCATAGTCTTCCTGGTAGTAGGAATAGCAATATGGTTCAATCGAATGAAATTAAATTCCCTCTTTCAGAGTGTACAGAAAAACTGGAAACAATTTAAACAAGCCTTTATCCCTGTTCTTCTTCTATCTTGTGGCGTATGGGTTCTTGATATAATACGTCTTAAACTGGTTGCTTTAGCTCTGAATATTGACCTCTCTTTAAGTCTGATTGTAACAGTTTCAATTGTGTCCTTCCTGCTAGGGGCCCTACCATTAACTCCAGGGGGTCTTGGAATAATTGAAGGAGGCCTGATCTCTTTGCTTCTGTATTTTGGTTTGTCCCTTGCATCTGCAAGCAGTTTCGTTTTTTTAGAGCGTTTTATTTCTTATGGAATCAGCAGCATAATAGGATTTCTTTACCTATCTTACTATGGAGGATTTCAAATATGGCAAAAATCAAAAGAAGGAAAACTACATTGACCAGTTAATGACATTTCACAATATGTCAAAAACCATTCAGGATAATGTAAATTAGTTAGAAAGTAAAATGGATAATTGTTGAAGAGACTAGATGTTTTTGTGGAAATTATTGTCCTGATGAGAAAACTGCGATCAGAAAGTACCCAGAGAATAAATATGGAAAGGTATTAATTGGAGAAGTGTGAGTAATAATATGTGGGCAATATAATTATTAGTAAGCCACTTGATAAAACCAGGAGGTAATAATTATGTGTAGTGTTGGAGACTCATTTGACATCGATATGGAAGGAAAGCTGCCGGTTAAAGATTATGTATGCAAGAACTGTGGAAATAGATTCAAGGGCATTGGAAAGAATGTAACATGTCCTTCCTGTCAGTCTAAAAATGTAGAAGAATCCTGATAACGAAATAAATTTTTTAGATACTTATTTTTAACATGAAATCGACTTCTTCTAAAGACATTCCACTGAAAGAGAGTGAAATGCTTCTTCTGCGCGGCACTGCAGGAACTGTGGCGATTGTGAAAGTAGGTCCGCGTGGACAGTTCTTTCTAGAGACTGAAAACGAAGAAATTGTGCTCGGACTGGAACCCCATGACCTGATTGTTGCTTCCGCGCTGTCTGTGAATGAGAATACTGAAAAAGGGCTTAAATGTGTTCTCTTCATGATTCGGGAAATCAGGTCCCCATTAATAGTTCTTCCAAAGAACCATCCTGCATCCCCAAGGCTTCCAATCGTAGTGTCGGTTGGGGAAAAAACTGTTCTAAGCTGCAATATCACCCCTGGCACGCACCCGAATCAGGACGTACTTTGCGGTTCAAATGAATTTAATGATCTTGAGGTAACGGGAACAATGGAAGGTGTGCATATTGAAAATCTGCCGCAGTGTGAGGTAGTAAAGGTTGACTTTGATATCTGACTCGCATTCTTTCGTCAGTGTATTTCATTATTTCTGCAGCATGATCACAGTATTTCCTATAGAGATTAAGCTCATCTTTCATCCCAGACAAGTCTAGATTTCCCAAATCCTGGATTTCTTTTAATGCATCTGCGAGGTTTTGAACAGCCTCAAAAAGCTGTTTTTCGCTCTCTGAGCCTTCAATTGCAGATTTAGCTTCTTCCAGATATTTGTTCACTTCTTCTTTAGCTTCCTGTTTTTTGAAAATTATTGTATGGAATGAGCGATAAAAAGGAAGATAAAATTAGCAGGATTATAGTAAGATGCTTCCTTTTCTGAAGTTTCGAAAATTTCTATTGCCTTTTCTAATTCTTTTTTGTAATCTTCATCTGTTTCTGCCTAGGAAGCCATGAATATTGAAACTATTCCAAGAGAATGATGTGAAGAGGATTTCACATAACTGTTTTCATCATCAGTCAGTCTAATTAATTCATTCCATGCCTGTTGCTTATCTGGTATGAATGAGAAGAAATTCTTTAATCTTTAACGCATATATATATATGCTCTTTTGGATTATCACTTAGACATCGATTGTGAATTTTCTCTTGGTCGACCAACTGCCAAACACCGTAAAATCATATCAAGTTGGTGTTTAAAAATATTCCTTTTTGGTTTTCGAGAATAGAGAGCATAGATTATTTTGCTTCAATCCAAGCTTCCGAAAATCTGTGCATTTTCCTGCAGCATTCCAAAAATCTAATTTAGGAAACCCACGTATTTTAATAGGGTTCTATATGGAAACTGTTAATTTTAAGAAAATAATGATTGCAACCGACGGCTCGGCCTGCTCCAGGCTGGTTGCTGACAAAGGAATTGAGCTTGCCCGGTTGAGTGGGGGGACGGTCTATGCAGTCTATGTGGTGTCAACGGACTACTTTGCTCCTATTAATGGGGATTCCTTTCCTATGAGTGTGGATCCTTACTGGAAGCCGATACGGGAGGCATGGGAAAAACAGGGACAGCAGGCTGTAAATACTATAAAAAGCCTGGGGGAGATGAAAGGAATCAATGTAGAACCCATCCTTCTTGAAGGCAATCCCTCAGAAGAGCTGATCCGGTATGCCGAGGAGGAAAAAATGGATATTGTTATTATGGGCACTCATGGAAAAACAGGACTGAACAAGCTGCTTCTTGGCAGCGTTGCAGAAAAACTGGTCCGCCACTTGAAGGTTCCGGTTATGGTTGTAAGGGAGAAGTGTGATTAATAAGGCTGAGTTCAGGAAACTATAACTTGCATCTACATTTTGTCTTTTCTTTAGGTTCATACTGTCTGAAGCCCGCTTATCTGAACTCCGCTACTCACGTGTGATAATTTTCTGAAGACGCGTACCCTTCTGGCCTGTCTTTTTTGTTATTTCCTTTTTCTTCTGCACTAAGCCCTATGGCAAATTCGGTTCCTTTATCTCTCTTTAGCTTGATCTCACCATTCAACTGATCTACCAGAATATTTACAAGCTGCAAGCCAAGTGTTTCTGAATTTTCAAAATCGATATTCTCTGGCATGCCAATTCCATCATCCGAGACTATAAGGGTATGCCTGGTATCTTTTCGATCAGGTACCTCTTTATTATTCGCTTCATCTAGCGAATGAGAAGGAACATTGAAGACTATTCGTAACGTGTATGGCGAACTCCAGGTCAAGATTTACTGATTGGGTAAGAGACTCTCAGATAAACTTATGAGATTATTAGAAAAGAATAGAAGCAGCATACGTGAAAAATAATATATAATCCTATAACTTTATAGGAAGCTCCTTCGGTTCCCGCTCCTCTCTATTTGGCTTGAGGGATAAAAAATATCTCCCAACCTTGCTTTGACAAATACGATGAAAATGGCCGGTATTCGAAGTTGCCTTGTGGTAACACTTTGCCAAGTGGCAGAGAAGGTTCGTTAAAATGGAAAAAACAAAAATACTGGGAAAGGCTTTCAAAGTCTTTCTTATCTTTGTACCGTTAAGTTTGTTTGCAGAGTACATACATGCTCCTCCCATAGCAATTTTTATCTTAGCTTCACTTGCAATCATTCCACTTGCGAAATATATAGGAGAATCAACAGAGGAGATTTCGGCACGTACCGGTCCAGCTCTGGGTGGGTTATTAAACGCCACCTTCGGTAACGCAACCGAATTAATCATAAGCATTTTTGCCCTGCAAGCAGGACTTACTGAAATGGTAAAGGCATCCATTACGGGCTCCATAATTGGAAACCTGCTTTTGATTTTGGGAATGGCGTTTTTCTTTGGAGGCCTCGGAAAAGATCAACAGGAATTCAATTCCACAGCAGCAAAGACAAATGCCTCCACTCTGTTTCTTGCCACTGCCGCTATAGTCATGCCTGCGGTTTTCGTTCTGACTTCTGAAAATCCTTCAGCTGCGACAATAGAAACTTTGAGTATTGCAGTTTCGGTCATCATGGCAGTGTCTTATCTTGCAAGCTTACTTTTCTCGCTTCATACTCACAAGTACTTATACACAGCTGACACAACAGAGTGCAATCCCAAGTGGAGCGTTAAAAAATCGGTTGCGGTGCTTCTGGCTTCAACCGTTACAGTTGCTGTTATGAGTGAAATTCTAGTCGGCTCCATAGAACCTCTGGCTGAAAGCCTTGGCTGGACAGAAATGTTCATAGGTATGATTTTCGTAGCAATTATTGGAAACGCCGCGGAACACGTCTCAGCCATCACAATCGCCATTAAGAATCGGATGGATCTGGCGCTCCAGATCGCAATTGGCTCGACAACTCAAATCGCTATGTTTGTCGTACCGGTTCTGGTGTTTATGAGTTACTTCTTCGAGACCCCTATGAACCTGATTTTCACTACCTTCGAACTTGCCGCCATAGTCTCCGCTGTCTTAATGGTCAAATCCATAATTGAAGACGGCAAAAGCAACTGGTTTGAAGGATTACAGCTTCTGGGGACATACGGAATAATGGCCGTGGTCTCTTTCCTCCATCCATAAGTAACAAAAAGAGAGCGTAAGAATCAAGAAAGACTAGGAGCTTGCAGGATATTGGTATTTCTATATTTATCTTGCAAGCGACCTGTATTTGTTTCGGTGACAAAAGCCCTATATTCACACTCAGAGTAACCATAAATATATATCAGGGTTCTCCAAAATAGCCATTTGTGACCTCTGGAGAAATTGTGCGGGCGGAAATCCTTGTATCCGGAAGGGTACAGGGCGTGGGCTTTCGAAGATTTGCAAGAAACGCTGCCGAGCGTCTGGGTATAGACTCTAACCCCATAAATTTAAGGGATGGCAAGGTTTTTGTCATTGCCGAAGGCAGACGTGAAGCTGTAGAGCTTTATATAAATGAACTCAGGAAAGGGCCAATGTTTGCCCATGTGGAAGATGTTGATGTCACTTTAAGAGAAGCCCTTGGAAATGTATACGACTCTTATTCTTATAAATAATCAGATCCGTTAGATTCGTTATATCCTTGTTTTTCCTATTCTTATTTTTCAGCTTTCGGAATCACTTCAGCTTTTTGAACTTCTTTAGCCTTTTTTCAAGATCTTCGCAATAATTACAATCCCCACAAGATTAACCAATCCAATTACAAAATATCCTATCAAATTCTTTAAGCTCAAATCAGAGGCTTTTGAGTCCTTTTTCAAGAAACCAGCCGCAGAAGTTGAATTTTTTCCTGAGTTTTGGTCAGATTCCGGATTATTATCTCGGTTTTCTCCGATTTTCTGCCCTTTTTCAGTAAATTTCACTACAGAGTCAGTTTCAAGAGTGAGCTTTTTTTCCTGCTCTTCAAGGTGTTTTCCGGATTCAAGCGACGCCCTAATCATGTAGGTACTTTCCGGCTCAAGCCCAAGGAAGAGAAACTGGTCATCGTTTTTCAGGGAGGCTATAACATTTCCGTTTTTCCGGAGTTCTGCGGAACCCCTTTCAGGGAGTTCCACTTTCAGGTTTGCATGGCCTGTTAGTAGGATCTGTTTTCCTTCTGCAAACCTAGGTCTATCGGGAATATCAAGAATTCCAAGCAGTGTCGGAGCAAAATCTTCCTGGTTGTATTCTCCCCTGAGAATTCCTCTCTCAATATCCTCGGCATTCACTATCATTGGAACGAGTTGTGCTTCATCAGTGTCTGTGAATTTTTCGGATTGATGCCCACCTTTGGAATTGTCTTTGGAAAAACCCATTCCGTGGTCTGCTGTAAATACAAAAGCAAGGTCATTTTCCTTGCAAAGCTTATAGAGCGGAAGAATTTCCGAATCAAGACATTCGATGCAGTCCATATACCCATAATTATCCCTGTGGTGCCCGCTTGAATCTACAGCTCCTACATTGACAGTGAGCAGGTATTTTTGTTCCGGCCTGTTTCTAGCCATATATTTTACAATATCGCAAGCAGTCTCGACTCCCCATCTGTTATATCCATTATACTTTCCGCGGGTCTCTTTTGATGAGACATATCCGGGCGCTTTATCAGCCGCTTTTTCCATAACCTGTAAAAGCTCTTCAGGTACATCCAGACTGTCAGAGGAAGACTCTGCTTGCTCAAGGACGATTTTCATATTTTTTATCGAATTGTTTTCATCCCTGAGAATGACATCCTGCTTGGCGCGGATTGACCAGGAATCCCCTTTTTCCATAACCGCAATACAAAGATAGCCTTTTCTGTGAAGAACATCGAAAATAGTGGCGTCTTTGAAACTTACAAGCTCACTGTCTGCACCCGGATTTCCTGTGACGAGGACTGAATGCCCTCCTTCGGTAAAGGTCTGAGGAGCGCGGAATTCCAGAATTCTAACACTTTCTTTACTTATTTTCGGTAGATTTTCAAGTTTGGATTTTTCAAGGGGCGTCCCATCCAGTGCATGCGGTGTAAGTTCAGGATAAATAAAAGGAGCACTCAAACCGTCTACGATCAGCACGACTGCCCCGTGGGGCGTGTTAACGGGATTTACTTCCACTTCGGTCAGTCCTGAGACAGGGGCTGGTAAAATGAGAAAGACAAAAAATACTAAAAGAAAAAACAGAACTGAAAAAGATCTGAATTCTCGGACTGCCGGGATCATTATAAATTATTTTTACTTCAAGCTATAAAGAATTTGCCTTCCATAGATATATTCTGCAGGGTATCCTTGCATTACTTCTCTCTTGTTCAAGTATCCGATATTACTTTCATATTTCCCTCTATCCTGTATTACTTTCCAGTTTCATATTTTTGATTTGATTTCGTTAATGGTTGTAGAGTACACATAGCCCATCTGTTCTAAACTTTTGATATTTCCAGTTTCAGTTAGCTTTTTAAACATCCATTCTATCAGGAAGAGTAAACTCTTATCATATTTGCCGCAAATATCTATAGCAATCTGGCAAAAGTTATTTTCTGATCAAAAAACAGGAAATGTTCCTATGAAAATGAACCCACGCTGTACCTATTGTCTCCTTTCAAGAGTACACTTTCAGTCTAAGCTTTCTACTGATGATGAAGACCTTATAAGCAAGACCATCAAGGAATGCCTTGAGGTTGTGACAAAGTATTATAACCCTGAAGCAGTATCTGCTTCCGTAGCCACCAAAGTTCACAGAAAATGCTATGAAGTTCTGAAAGACAATGACCCTTATGACGTAACAAAGAAACTTATCAACCAGGCCGCACTGAAAGTACTGCCTGTAGCAAAAGAGAAAATATATGAGAATTCTCCTGATAACGGGGAGCTTTTTAGGCGGGCAGTACTGGCATCCGTGGTCGCTAATTACTTTGATTTCGGAATTATGGGCTTTGAGGCCAGTGAAGATAAATTTGAGGCTGCTTTTAGGAAATATTTCAAACACGGGCTTGATGTAGATGACACGCCTAAAATGCTTGGACTCCTACAGGATACTGTTTACATTGCCGACAATTGCGGAGAAATTCTCTTTGATACACTCGTTTTTGATATTATCAAAAAACTCGGTGGAAAGATCACACTCGTAGTCCGAGGCGGACCAATTCTGACAGACGTAACTTTAGAAGAAATAAAAGAATTTGAAATTGATAAAAAAGTCGACAGAATCCTAACTACCGGTTCAAATGCCGTAGGCGTCCTAGTTGAGGAAGCTCCGGCCGAACTGCTCAAAGCCATGAAGGATTCAACCCTTATAATCAGCAAAGGTATGGCTAATTACGAAACTCTCTCCGAGCATAATTTCGGGCCTATTGCGTATATGCTTCTTACAAAATGTGAGTGTGTTGCTGAAGATCTTGGGCTTGAGCAGGGGTTATCTGTTGCAAAACTGATGAACTATCCCTGAGTTTTTCCTCAAAGGGATTTTTCGGAAGCTTCTTATCTATCAGGCTCACTAATGGATATTAGCATAAAACAACTTATGCATGTGGTAAAACGTTATACAGTGCATAAAATACACATTAAAAACGTTATACATTGAATAAAATATATTTTAGCTGAGCATGATAAGTATTCTGCTGAATAAGATCAACAAAATTGAATAAATCGGAATGAATCAAAAGGAGAAATAAAAAAGATGTGTGAAATCAATGTTTTCTTACTCCGTGGAGACAAGCGTGAGAGAATTATGGATTCCGTCGCTAGGATCCTGGTTGAAGGCCATTCAATCCAGCTTACCGGAATTCTCGGAGACAAAATAACTATAGAAGGTTCAATCAAGGAAGTTAACTTCTCACGGGGAGAAGCTCTTATCCTTGCAAATTAAAATTTTTTATTTTTCATTAATCTCTTTGAATTTTATATTCTTCCCGCTTTTTCTGTCATTTCTCAGTTTTCGGGCATAACTCATAGAAAAAGGATCTGTAAGCTCCCGAATATCTGGATCTCTCTTCTAGATTCCTTAATTAATAAGAACTCTCGGGAAAAGCATTTATCTGACTTTATCTATAACTCCATGTGTTCCAAGATACAGATTCAGATTTAAGTCAAGACATTCGAAGAAGGTCTGCTAAAGCAGGATCTTGGATTACGTGTCGGGCAGTTTGCAACAAACCGACAAAAATTATAAGAAAAGTTATAACCTGTGGATACATCTTAAATTTATGCCTACACTCTGAACTTATATGATCCACTGTCCGGAATTATGATCTCCGGCAAAATTTTTAAATTTTCAGTGATTTAGGCGATATCTCGAGTTGGGTAGAAGAGGATTAAACAGGAAGGATATAAATGGTTAAAGCAAAAATCGCAGTAAATGGTTACGGAACTATCGGAAAAAGAGTTGCAGATGCCGTACGGGCTCAGGATGATATGGAAATTATCGGAGTCTCCAAAACAAAGCCAAACTACGAAGCTGCAGTGGCTCACCAGCTGGGATATAACATATACGCTCCAGCTGCAAATCTCGAGGCTTTTGAAAAAGCCGGAATACCTGCAGCTGGAACGATTGAAGAAATGGTCGAAAAGGCTGATCTTGTTGTGGACTGTACGCCCGGGGGAGTCGGGGAAGGAAACAAGCCTATGTATGAAAAGGCCGGAGTAAAAGCAATCTGGCAGGGCGGCGAAGATCATTCACTTGCAGATTTCTCCTTTAACGCTATTTGCAATTACGATCAGGCTGTGGGTCGTGACCTAGTAAGGGTTGTCTCATGCAATACTACAGCACTTTGCCGGGCTATTTACCCGATAGACAAGGAAATGGGAGTGAAAAAAGTTAGAGTAGTGCTTGCAAGGAGGGCAGCCGATCCGAACGATATAAAGAAAGGGCCAATTAACGCAATCGTGCCTGATCCTATCAAGCTTCCTTCCCACCATGGACCTGATGTAAAAAGCGTACTTCCGCAGATCAATATTACAAGTGCAGCCCTGAAGATCCCAACAACGCTAATGCACGTACATACTGTAAATATGGAAGTTAATAAGGATTGCACTGCAGAAGACGTTAAGAATATCTTTGGTTCCCAGCCAAGAATCCGTCTTGTAGGACAGGGCATATCGTCGACAGCCGAAATTATGGAATTTTCACGGGATATGGGCCGCCCCAGAAATGATATGTGGGAGAACTGCATCTGGCCAGATTCCATTACTGTAAATGAAAAGGAACTATACTTCTTCCAGGCCGTCCATCAGGAGTCAATTGTAGTTCCGGAAAACGTGGACGCTATAAGAGCCATGATGGAACTTGAGAGCGACGGTTCAAAGTCAATTGAAAAGACAAATAAGGCTATTGGCCTGTATAATAAATAAATAAATAAATAAATAAATAAATAAATAAATAAATAAATAAATAAAT
>ENA-UOOE01000784-UOOE01000784.1-fermentation-metagenome-genome-assembly--contig:-NODE-784-length-29255-cov-16.881541_pt1 | contig 29255 bp, 26 predicted proteins | sample MGYA00245776_ERZ724021 | MGnify/ENA primary metagenome ERZ724021 (study PRJEB28704, sample SAMN03018321) | fermentation metagenome | biome: anthropogenic terrestrial biome; feature: soil; material... | reverse complement strand
AGCGTGAAAATATCCTGCCCAGTGAACGGGCCAAAGCCCTGCAAATGCAGTTGGAAGCCATTAAGAAACAGGGCGCACGAACCGGAAACGGACAGCGTTCCAATGAGGTCGTAGCCGAGCGCAACAAAATGACGGTCAAGCAGGTTCAGCGGTATATCAAGCTCAATGAGCTGGTTCCCGACCTTGCGAAAATGGTGGACGAAAAGAAAATCGCGTTCACTCCCGCCGTGGAGCTTGCGTTCATTACGCCCAAAAGTCAACGGTATATTGCGATTGCTATTGAGGGCCAGCAGTCGGCTCCCTCACTGTCACAGGCACAGCGTATGCGTGACCTCGACCAAAAGAAGCTGTTAAACCCCGATGTGATTGACGGAATCATGTTAGAAGAAAAAAAGGAGGCAGACAAAGTGATTATTTCAAGTCAGGAACTTTCCCAGTATTTCGGCAAGGAGAAAACACCCCGCGAAATGAAGGATACCATTATGAAGCTGTTGGAGGACAACAAGGCAAAGCTGAAAGAGGTTTCGGCTCCTCAAAAGAAAGCCGAACAGGAAAAATAAGCACTTCGGGTCAAGTTAGCCCGAAGTCAGTGTATGCGGGGCTTTGCCCCGCGCCCCAAAGCTCTAAGGATATGAATATATTCCCCGTCGCCGCTTGTTGGGTAGCATAACCGGGGAAATCGGTCAAGAGCCTGCCGCCGTAGGCGGTGCTTCGCACTCTTGACAGATTTCTCCCGGTTATGCTTTAAGGCGTTCAAGCGACGGGGATATATATTCCTTTGAGCTGCCCCCTTTCCATGAGTGGAAAGGGCGGGGGGATAGGTTGACACATTCAGCGCAACAAGAACGGAGGTGCTTAAATCATGAAACGACCTTTAGCATACATTACTGCCGCATGGTGCGGCAATCACGATATGGATAGCAAACAGGCGGTGCAGTATTGCCGGGCAGTCTATGAAGCCGGGTTTTCCCCGGTTTGCCCGACCCTGTATCTTCCGCTTTTTCTCAATGACGCAATCCCGGAGGAACATAAAAGCGGCATTGATATGAGCCGGGATCTCCTGCGCCGCTCTCATGTGCTTGTCGTATGCGGAAGCGATATTGACGAGGACGTGAAAAACGACATTGCTGTTGCCGGGCGGCTGAACATCACGGCAACCACACTGGACGGGATTCTGACCGTGAAAACACAGGGGCAGGAAAAAGACCATGCTTGAAGCCTTTGTCACCAATCTTGGACGGTATAATGAGGGATATTTGGACGGGGAGCCTTTGAGGCTCCCCGCTACCACCGAGGAAGTGCAGGCTCTTTTAAAGCGAATCCATGTGGACGGTGTACGGTATGAGGAAATTTTCATTACCAATTATGAAACCGATATTTCCGGCCTGCGTGATTGCTTGGGAGAATATGAAAGTATTGACGAGTTAAATTACTTGGCGGGATTGCTGGACGATTTGAAGGAATGGGAAATCGAAAAGTTTTCTGCCGCCGTGGACTTCGGGGAATACAACAGCGTACCCACCCTAATTAACCTCACGCAAAATCTGGATTGTTTTGAGTTTTACGCCGGGATTGAGAATGAGGAAGATTTGGGGCGATTCTATATTGATGAAATGTGTACGCTGGAAATCCCAGAGCATTTAACAAACTACATTGATTACGAAGCCTACGGGCGGGACATGAACTTGGACGAGGACGGACGCTTTACCGATGGCGGCTATGTGGTGCGGACAGGCGACCGCTTCATCGAGCATTACGGCGACCGGAGCGATATACCAGAGGAACACCGAATTTTCACTTATCCCGAACCAGAGAAATCCATCAAGAAAACACTGGAAAGCTATGGGAAGATGATAGGCGAAACCGTCACCGCCGCCCATGAACGCCCCCACCCCGCCAATGCGGAACGATAACCAACTTCGAGCCAACTTGTCCCGAAGTGCGAAAGGAGGTTAAAGCCTATGGCAAAAACGAAAACCACCACCGAGCCGATTCTGGAAAATGAACACGTTAAAGAGCTTTTGGCGATATTGCGGGAAAAAAATTCCCCGTCCGCAAAGGATTTTCTTTCCGTTCTGAATCAGGTGGGCGCAATGGAAAAACAGCTTGACGCCGCAGTAAAGGAGCTTGCCGCCATGCGGCAGGAACTCCGAACAGCGCAGGAGCAGAACCACCCGGTTAAGGCCGTTTTGCAAAAGGCAGTCATTGTCATGCAGGAACAGGTACTTGACTTGCGGGAACGGCTTGCAAATCTAAAACATAACGTCATAGATGGTTGCAAAAATGCCGTTGCCGCTTTTAAGGAAACCGGCATTTCCGCTCTGGATAACGTAGCCCGGTTCTTTAAGGTACGCCCCATCTTAGAAGCCATGCGGGATATGCTCACAAAGGATATTCAGGTTGACGATAAGGCCATTGCCAAAATTGAAGCCATCAGCACCGAATACCATCAGGCCGGGCGGCATTTAAAAAACATGGGCCGTGCCATGCTTGGCAGGGAAGCGGCACAGGAAGTAAAACAGCCCGGTAAGCTGGCGGCGGTCATATCCGCTCCATTCCGTGCGGAGCGTTCCCATTTTTCCCGTATAAAAAGCCATGTGGAAAAATCTTTGAATACGCTGACACGGTTGGAGGAACGGGCGGCAGAGAAAAAGCCCTCTATCCGGGAAGCTCTTGCGACCCACAATGAAAAAATCGCACAGGCGCAAAAGGACGCTCCCATCACAGAGCACCCCCGTCCTGTCAATGCGGAGAGGTAACACACTTTGGGCCAACTTGGCCCGAAGTCCTCCCGCCTTTACGATTGCCTTATCTGGCAGGAAAGGAGGAAATTCATGCAGGAAGATATTGAACGCCGGACGGTTGCCCTATCTGTCAATGCCACAAAGCTGACTGGCCGGACACTGGCAAAGGTGCTGGCGGCGGCACTCCGGCAGATACAAAAGGGCCATCAGAAGCGGCAGACTCCGCAGGGCAGACAGAGCGTAAAAAAACTGATGAACCATGGCGTTTCGACCAATAGCCTTGATTTATCCGGGGATACGAAGCTCTTTGACCGCGTGGCCCGAAAGTACAATGTGGATTATGCGTTTCATAAAACCGGGCCGGACAAATATTTGTTATTTTTCAAAGCTGGGCAGGCTGACGCAATTACCGCCTGTTTTGGCGAATATACAAAGCTGGTGCTGAACCGGAGCAAGAGCCGCCGCCCTTCTATTCTGAAACAACTGAAAAACTTTGCTGACAGGGAGCGTACCAAACTGCGTCAAAAGGAACGGAAACGGGAGGTGACACGGAATGAACGATAAAATCCGTAAGTATGTGATACCCAACGTTCCCTATCTGTTCGTGCTGTGGTTCTTTCTGAAACTCGGCACAGCTTACCGCCTTGCGGCAGGTGTGGACTTCGGAAATAAGCTGGTCGGCATGATAAAAACCATAAACCCGGCGTTTGCTTCCTTTGCGCCGGGCTTTGTGCTGTCCGACTGGCTCATTGGTCTTGCCGGGGCGGTAATACTCCGGCTGGTGGTATGGTATAAGGTAAAAAACGCAAAAAAGTTTCGGAGGGATGTGGAATATGGCTCGGCCCGGTGGGGAACAGCAAAGGACATCAAGCCCTTTATTGACCCAAAATTCAGCAACAACGTCATTTTGACCGGAACAGAGCTTCTTACCATGAACACCCGACCCGCCAATCCCGCCGACGCCCGAAACCTTAACTGCTGTATCATTGGTTCGTCCGGTTCGGGAAAAACAAGGTTTTGGCTGACTCCACAACTTTTACAGGCTCATTCGTCCTATGTGGTGGTTGACCCAAAGGGCGGCATTTTAGAGCAGGTCGGTTCTTTTCTGAAAAAGCAGGGCTACAAAATCAAGGTATTTAATTCCATTGATTTTGCCCGGTCAATGCACTATAACCCGTTGGTCTACTTAAAGACGGAAAGCGATATTTTGAAGTTTGTAAACGCTCTGATTGAGAATACGAAGGGCGACGGCAAGGAGGGCGACCCGTTCTGGACGAAAGCGGAAACGCTTTTGTACTGCGCTTTAATCGGCTATATCGTCTTTGAGGGCCCGGAGGAAGAACGGCATATCAATACCCTTGTGGATATGCTGAACAGTATGGAAACACGGGAAGATGATGAAAATTTCAAGAACGCCGTGGACTATATGTTCCTTGGCTTGGAGAAGCGCAACCCTAACCATTTTGCGGTGCGCCAGTACAAGAAATATAAGCTCGCCAGCGGCAAGACGGCAAAATCTATCCTGATTTCCTGCGGAGCCAGATTAGCCCCATTTGACATTGGGCAGCTCCGGGAGATTATGAGCTATGACGAAATGGAGCTTGACCGCATGGGCGATAAGAAAACCGCCACCTTTTTTATCATCAGCGACACCAATACGACCTACAACTTTATAGTTGCCCTTGCCTTTTCGCAGATGTTCAATCTTTTATGCGAACGGGCAGACAGCAAGTATGGCGGCAGGCTCCCTCATCATGTAAGGGTATTATGGGACGAAGCCGCCAATACGGGGCAGGTTCCCGGGCTGGAAAAATTGATTGCCGTTATCCGTTCCCGTGAAATTTCCTTATGCCTGTTTTTACAGGCACAGAGCCAGTTAAAGGCTCTGTACAAAGACCACGCGGAAACCATTATGGGGAATATGGACAGCGTTATTTTTCTAGGCGGGCGGGAACATTCCACCATCAAGGAGCTTTCGGAGGTTTTGGGGAAAGAAACCATTTCCATGCAGACGGAAAGCCGGACACGGGGCCAGTCGGAAAGCTACGGACAGAATATGCAGCGGCTCGGCAAGGAGCTTATGACAATGGACGAATTGACCACTATGCCGGGCAACAAGTGTATTTTACAGCTTCGCGGCCTGCGTCCGTTCCTATCCCCAAAATACGATTTAAAACAGCACCCCAATTACAGGTATACCGCCGAAGCCGACAAGCGCAACACTTTTGACGCTTCAAAGCTGGTAAACCGCCGCATGAAAAAGCTCAATCCCAATGAGCAGTATACCGTTTATGAAGTAAGTGCTGACGAGGAACCCGCCCCCATAGACGAAAATGAGGACATTCTCAACTATGATGATGTGGACGACCCGGAAGCATTTGCATAACCAAAAACAACTTCGGGCCATTTGGACTCGAAGTTGTACTTCTTATTAGATTTAAAACTTATGGGGAGTATTATCATAAAATCCACAAGATTTTCTAAATATGAATGACCGATTGTTTATGCCTTGCTATTATTTTTATGCTTTTGCTTTTTGGGGTAATTTTAAATTAAACATTGCGTTGTCCAATTCTATGACAACCTTTTCTCTGTTTGCCTCCTTGATATCGTCCGTCCATTCTGCCAAGTTTGCTACTCGGTCATATATAGCCTCTTTTCGTACATTAACATCATTTTCGCGAGAAAGAAAACTGAGCGGGCTTATGCCGTCATCTTCGTCCCCACATACATCAAAAATAATCAAATATTTATCGTTGCCCTGCAGCCAGTTTCCAATTTCCTTCCACCAAGTTTTGTCAGTTTCTCCGATTGAAGCACCAAACGAGCAAATAATATTGCTGCTTTTAATTATAGCAATTGCTTTTTTCGCAGGTATTTGAACACTAACATTCCGTGCTTGTATAGCTTCCAAAAATAGAGGCTTTACAAACACGGTTTTGATAGATTCGGAAAATGGTTTTTCTGAAGAAGATTTTATTTGTTCAACCGAATCTACACCAATTACCGGATGCTTATCCAATTCTCCATGAATATGTAAGTTGCATGAGATTTTTCTTTTATTAGTATTCGGGTTAAAGTTCTCTTTGACAAATTCAAATAATTTGTCAAAAGCATTTGTGTAGTTAAATTGTAAAAAAGCATAATTGGTATTTTGTCCTTGAGGTACAGATAGAGCTTTAGCAAATGTACTTTGAGGAACGGACTTGACTCGGGTATTGAATGCCAAAATTGATTGCAGAAATTCGTTTTTTATATTCTGATCGACACTGTTCCAATCTATCATGTCGCACTCTTTACTTAGATAAGTGTTGAATTGAACGACAAAATCATCAAAACATGAAAGAAAGTCGCCGGATGATGTAAATTCTTTTGCTTGTTGCCCCATACCAAACTCAAAATCCGACCAATTTTTCCACCCTTGTGCCTCGTCTTGAAGAATCTGTTTTTTGAATTTGGTAATCAAGTCACTGTCATTATTCTTAATATCACAGTAAATTTTATAAAAATCAATGTAACGTGTTTTTAGTCCAACTTGCAAATCAAAACCGTTACCAATTAAAAATGTAATGGTTGGCATTATAGAGATCTCCTTCTTCGTACTGATTTCGTAATTTAATTGTGATCCACAGTACGACTAAATCAATATATAGTCTACCTGCAAATTTGACATCATCTAAAAACTATATTTTCAATAACTGCTTGTTTTCATTATATACCAAAATCCCACACAAAACAACGAGAAAAGAGGCGATTTTCATGGTTCGTGCTCCCCCCTAAACCCTGCTCAAACTGAACATAGAACCTCGGGCCAACTTGGCCCGAAGTGACAGCCGCCGGAAATGGCGGTTTTTTTGTACCCGAAAACAATTTGAAAACATGGAGGTAATCAGATTATGGGATTTTTTACGAGTGCAGTTGATACTTTACAGACCCTTGTTGTAGCTCTTGGCGCAGGTCTTGCCGTATGGGGCGTTATCAACCTTTTGGAAGGGTACGGGTCAGACAATCCGGGCGCAAAATCGCAAGGGATTAAACAGCTCATGGCTGGGGGCGGCGTTATCCTGCTGGGAACAACGCTTGTACCTATGCTTTCCAGCTTGTTTTAAGGTAGGCCGGTATGGATTTTCTCACCGACTGGATTAACGAATGGATAAAGGGTCTGCTGGTTGATGGTATCATGGGCAATTTAAGTGGCCTTTTCGAGAACGTGAACGACCAGATCGGAGAGATTGCAACACAGGTGGGAACTACGCCGGGGAACTGGAACCCCGGCGTGTTCTCCCTCATACGGCAGCTTTCCGAAACGGTTGTCCTGCCGATTGCCGGACTGGTGCTTACCTTTGTCATGTGCTATGAGCTGATTCAAATGCTCATTGACCGGAACAACCTGCACGAAGTTGTATGTTGTAAGAGATGTATTTCAAGTGCATCAAATACAACAAGGCAGTCGGCTCATTTATGGTGAATGGTATTGACTGGCGATAGGAGGTGATATTGGGCCGCTTGTCTCTGAAATTATCTATCAGTGAGAGAAGGAGGAACTACAATGAAAGAATTGACCTATTCCCGTAATGGAGATTATTACATCCCTGACCTGACCCTTACAGAGCAGCCGGATAAACCCATCGGCAAGTATGGGCGCATGAGAAAGCGGTATTTAAAAGAACACCGCCCCCTCCTGTACAGCAACCTGATTCTGAGCGAAAAACTATACCCGCATTTACTTGAAATCGACGAAACGGCAAACCGCAGGCTGGCCATAATAATGCCCGATCTGATGAAATCGGCAGGTGTAACAGAGCAATTAAAAGCCAGCGATCCCATGAAATGGGTTGGTCTTATGAGTACGCTGAAAGCGCAGGCCGAAGAAATGATCATATCGGAATTGATCTGCGGGTAACGGACAGCGGGGGTGCTCATAGGGTTCCCCCGCTACTATCTTTTGATATGTCTTGGAATTGCATATATAATAAACTTAAAGCAGTTGATAAAAAATAGAAAATTAAGCGATAGAATGAGGAAATGGAGGTGTGCCGGATGCTCTATAAGATATTAGTTGTCGACGATGAGGCGGATATTGTTGGCTTGCTTAGGGATTATTTTGAAATAAACGGTTATGAAGTCCTAACAGCTTTTAACGGTTTGGAAGCGTTAAAGCAAGTCGAAAAGCTTCCCAATTTAATATTGCTGGATATTAATTTGCCGGATATAGACGGTCTGCAAATCTGTACGAAAATACGGAATTTTGTTTCCTGCCCAATTCTGTTTTTGACTGCCAGAGTTGAGGATGCCGATAAAATCACCGGTTTTGGAGTTGGCGGCGACGATTATATTGTAAAGCCGTTTTCCATCGACGAGCTTGGCGCGCGGGTATCGGCGCACCTGCGCCGTGAAAGCAGGCAGCATGGAGCTTCTAAAAAGAAATTTACCGGCGATTTGGTGATTGATTACGATGCGAGATGCGTGTATTTTGAGGATGAGCAAATTCAATTCGCCAAAAAGGAATTTGACATTATCGAGCTACTCTCTATAAACAGCGGCCAGGTCTTTGATAAGGAGCGCATTTACGAACGGGTGTGGGGCTGGGACAGCGAGGGCGACAGCGGCGTTGTCGCAGAACACATCCGAAGAATCCGCGTCAAGCTGTCGGCTGTCAGCAACAAAAAATATATCGAAACGGTTTGGGGAATCGGTTATAAATGGATAGGTTAAAGAGAGCATTTCATAATCTGTCGCTCAAAAAGTCTTTTATGCTGTACATGCTGCTGTTCTTACTGCTTGCAACGGCACTCAGCTCCATCAGCATCAATTTAGCAGACAGTGTACGGAATCAAATCAATTCCACGTATCTGGACACAGATGATCAATATCTGGTGCAGAACGGCACAGGCAATGTCGTGATATTTTCATCTTCACCTGAATACACGACGAAGGATCAGGTTATAGTCAAGATATGCAATGCCGTTCAGATCGGCTCAATCCCTGCCTTTTTTGGCGTTTGCATTATCATGGCTGCTTTGTTTTTTTATCGTAATAAGCTGAAAAAGCCAATTGAACTGCTGAATGATGCTTCCGGTAAAATAGCGGCGACTGACTTGGACTTTCACCTTTCCTACGACAGTAAAAATGAAATGGGCCAGCTTTGTACCTCTTTTGAAACCATGCGCGGAGCACTGGAGGAAAATAACCGTGCGATGTGGCGCGCTATGGAGGAACGGAAGCGGCTGAATGCCGCCTTTTCCCATGATCTGCGGACGCCGCTTACGGTGCTGCGCGGATATACCGACTTTTTGAAAAACTATCTGCCCCAGGGGAAGGTTTCCAAAGAAAAGCTGTTGTCCACGATCTCAACCATGTCCGGACACATTGACAGATTGGAAAAATACGCATGCCAGATGAGCGAAATTCAAAAGCTGGAGGATATCACAGTCAATCCGCAGGAAGTGGAAATCCATGCTCTTGTCAACCAGTTTAAAAGCACCGCAGAGCTTCTTTCTCAGAATACTGGGCTGACACTGAACTTTGCGGATGAGACCAAAGATAGTCACATGATGCTGGATACGTCCCTGATCATGCGGGTCTATGAAAATTTGATTTCCAATGCCATCCGGTACGCAAAAAGCACCATCAGTATCTGTATCAAGTGTGTAGACAGCGGGTTTTTCATTGACATTGCTGATGATGGGCAGGGCTTTTCGGAGGAAGATTTGCAGATGGCGCTGAAACCCTATTATCAGCGAAAGTCCGGTGGCGATGAACTCCATTTTGGACTTGGGCTGTATATCAGTAAGACGCTGTGCGAAAAACACGGGGGAACAATCGCCATTGGAAACGCGCAGAGCGGCGGTGCTACGGTGGCGGCGAGTTTTATGGCTAAATAAAAACTCGGATAAAGTTGAAAGAAAATAGAAATTTACGTTTTACACTCTCCTTGTTATCAGAAATAAGGAGAGTGTTTTTATGTTGTCTCAAAAAAGCGAGATTGTCCTCCGGGCAAACGGATTAAAGAAATACTACGGGGCTGAGCCAAACCTTGTAAAAGCTCTGGACGGGATTGATTTGACTGTCTCTAAGGGTGAATTTGTGTCGGTTGTGGGAACATCCGGCAGCGGAAAAACAACGCTGCTGCACATGCTTGGGGGTCTCGACACCCCTACCGCCGGCAGTGTCGAAGTTGGTGGCAAAGAGCTATCAAAGATGAACGGCGAGACGCTCGCCATCTTCCGGCGCAGAAACGTCGGCTTTATTTTTCAAAATTACAACCTTGTGCCGGTTCTCAATGTCTATGAAAATATCACGCTGCCGGTTGAATTGGACGGCAAGACTCCGGACCGGGAGTTTATAGACGAGGTGATCCAAATGCTTGGCCTTGCCGAAAAGCTTCAAAATCTTCCAAACAACTTATCCGGCGGTCAGCAGCAGCGCGTTGCCATTGCCAGGGCGCTGTCGGCTAAACCATCCGTCATTCTGGCTGATGAACCCACCGGAAATCTGGACAGCGGAACCAGCCGCGATGTTATGGCGCTTCTGAAATCCACCAGCGAAAAATTCAATCAGACAATCGTGATGATTACCCACAATCAGGAGATTGCCCGGCTTGCGGACCGGAGTATCAATATCGAGGACGGCAGGATTGTCGCGTAGGAGATGAATTTGATGAAGCAGGAAAACAACAACATCGTAAAAAAACTGACCCGGCGTACGCTTTCGGCCAACCGCTCACGAAATAGAACGATCATAGCGGCCATTGTGCTGACAACCCTGCTGCTTTCCTCCGTGTTCAGTGTTGGCATGAGTTATTTGAAATCTGTTCAGGCGCAGCAGGTCCGCTTAATGGGTACGACGGCACACGTCGCGGTGACCTATCCGACGGATGAACAGGTAGAAAAGCTGAAAAGTCTGTCTTACGTGAAAGAGGTCGGACTGCAATACAATGTGGGGGAAGTAAATGTCACTTCTGAAATGAAGGATATGACAGTCTCTCTGCATTATTTTAATCAGACGGAGTGGGAATCGTTTCGAAAACCTGCCTACACCAATGTCGTGGGAAGCTATCCGGAACAGGAGAATGAGATCATGGTTCCGCTGTGGATTCTCCAGAACATGGGCATTGAAGACCCGCAGATCGGCATGGAAATCTCACTGGAGTTTTACCTTGGAGACGAAAGAAGCGTTTCTCAAACGAAGACCTTTGTGCTGTCCGGGTATTACACAGACTACTCCTATATCCGCACGGGAAACATCGGCTCTATCCTGGTTTCAGAAGAATTCGCAGAGCAAAGCGGCAACACCGCCGAAAAGAACGGGGCTGCTTCGATTACTTACGTCGACAGTAAAAATATTGACCGATACAATGAACAGTTAAAGCAGGATTTAGCCCTCACGGAAGATCAGCAGGTGAAAACCGTGCCGTTGTACGAGTCCTCCAGTACGGACGGCTCCACAACAGTGCTTGCCTTTGCGGCGGTGATATTATTTCTTATGCTGACCGGCTATCTGCTGATCTACAATGTTTTTTACATTTCCGTATCAAAAGACATCCGTTTCTATGGCCTTTTGAAGATGGTAGGCACCGCTCCTCGACAACTGCGAAAAATAGTCATTGGGCAGGCGCTTTTGCTGGCCGCAATCGGAATACCCATAGGCCTTGTCTTGGGCGCACTTCTGTCTTTTGCCGCCGTGCCCATGGCGCTCAACCTAGCGAATCTCGAAACGGGCGTTACCGTTTCCTTTCATCCCGCTATTTTCATAGGCGCAGCCTTTTTTGCACTGGCCACGACAGTATTGGGCGCGGCTAAGTCGGCTCGTACCGCCGCAAAGATCTCTCCGGTGGAGGCTCTGCGCTATACGGGCACACATGTCAGCAGGAACCGGCGGCGCGGAGCCAGTGGCGGGAGCCCTTGCCGGATGGCATGGCGTAATATTTTTCGGGACCGCAAGCGCGTGGCAATCGTGCTGTTGTCCCTCTTCCTGGGGCTTACTACGTTTATGGCGGTAACTACTCTGGTTTCCAGCATGGACACGGATCATTATATTGCATCTTATGTTCAAAACGACTTTGTCTTGGAGAACAATACGCTGGACTCTATCGCAACGGCTTCCGGAAAAGTTGAAAAACAGAAGTTTGATATCACACTCCTTGCAAAGCTGGAGGAAATAAGCGGAATCACCAACTTCCGTACCACCAGTATGGAAAAGATGAGCATGACCTACGACTCTGAGGAATTTTCTCAGCATATAAGCTGGTTCTGCAAAAAATTTAACGTTGAGGAAGAACTGACGGATCAACAAATCCAAGATAATTTCTGGGGCTATATCATCGGGCTGGATAGCCGCTATATAGAAGAATTTAACCAGACCAGTGACACGCCGATTGATATTGACGCCTTCGAGCGCGGCGATATCGCCCTGATTGGAACAGATGATCCGGAGCTTTACACCAATGTGGAGGAAATGGACATTTCTATTTCCTCCACAGGGAACAGCAAGCAATTTACGCTTGGCGGTTTTGTCCCGTTTGGATTTCAGTATGCCGGGGGCGGCATGGCACCGAACATCTACGTATCCGAGGCCGCGCTCGAGGCTCTCGTGTCCGATCCCAAAATCTACAAAGTCAATATGGATGTGGAGGACGGGCAAGAGGAACAGGCGCTCGAAGAAATTAAAACACTTACGGAAGGTGACAATGAGATTTCAAGAACGTCCAAGCTGGAACAGCAGGCATCCATGACGGATGCCAAGTTGATGTTGTATATCCTGGGCGGTGGGGTTGCTCTGGTTCTTGCGTTCATCGGCGTTCTGAATTTTACCAACGTTATGGCGACGGGTGTCATGGCGCGCAAGAGGGAGCTTGCCATGCTGGAGAGCATCGGCATGACGGAGCGGCAGATGCGACAGATGCTGATTACGGAAGGGCTGGGATACGGTCTTATTACAGTGTTGTCGGTTGACACTCTGGGGAGCACTTTGACCTACGGGATTTTTACGCTGTTTCAACAGCAGGCAGATTACGCCGTTTTCACCTTTCCGACTATACAGATGCTTGTTGCAGTCACGGTGGTGCTGATCGTGTGTACCGTCACACCTTGGCTGGCTTATCGTTCTATTCATCACGATAGCCTTGTTGAAAGGCTCCGCGAAACTGAGTGAAGGAATGTTTTATGGAAGTACTCCGCATGTCAGATAAAAGGCACAGGTTTGGCGGGCCAACTCTCATGAGGAAGTAAGCAATATTCATATCCCTCCAGACTTGCAGGTTTGGAGGGATTTTTTATGCACGTTCAATATGCTCTGAGTCTCAGGCGACCGCTGCACCGCAGTGGCCGGGCGTGATGAAGCGGACATCTGTCTGCCATATTCCGTTTCAATCGGTAACCTGTCAAAAAAAGCCTGTGCTGGCCGTTGGGCAACTGCGGCCAGCAACCGGAACTGATAGATCATAATAATAGAGAATCTGTATCTCATATTTTACAGAAAGCTCACTTGGATTCTGTCCGGGTGAGCTTTTTTGCGCCCATTTTTCCCCGCTGTCGCTCGCCACCCTGCCCTTTCTGAAATTTCAAATCTTTCAGAAAGGACAGAACATCATGGAGGTTTTTATAAAAATCGGCGGACAAGCTGTGTCCGTCGAAGTTACGGTCGAAGTCTGCGAATACCTTGACCACGCTGAGCACAAGGCTGAGAACCTTGCTCACGAACAGCGCCGCCATTGGGACAGACGGGAATTTGATGAATACATAGTCGCGCGGGAGAGCCGATGCTACTCCGAAACGCCGGAGCAATGGCTCTGCCGCAAGGAAACCTTGCAGGAAATCATGACGGCGGTAGAAAGCTGCACAGAGATTCAGCAACAGCGATTTTTTCTGTATGCGCTGGACGGACTGAGCTATTCGGAGATTGGAAAGCTCTGCGGCTGCTCCAAATATGCCGTGCGGAATTCCATAGCGGCAGTTCGTAAAAAATGCAGTGATTTTTTTGAAAACAGACCCCACGAAACGGAATTTTCGGGCTAACCAAGTGAAGGGTATTTCACCCTATCACACGAGTGAGAGGGACAGGCAGTTGATACTGCTCTGTCCCTCTTGTTGTCTGGAGGTTTTGCCCATGCCAATTATCAATTTACGCAAACACTACCCGTTTCTCAAAGAGGATTATTTCATTGAAGTGACAGATGAGGTTGCTCAAGTTTTTCTTCTGGCAGATCGTCAGGAAAACAATTACCACATGAGAACCTATCGGCACAAAGCGTATTACTCATTGGATTGTGGCGATGGAATTGAAAACGATGCCCTTCATACAGAGCCGTCGCCAGAAGAGATTTTTATCTACAAGGTATCTCTGGAGCAACTTCGAGAGGCACTTGACCATCTGCCACCCATTCAGGCGCGGCGTGTTTACGCCCACTACATACTTGGCCTGAAGAAAGTAGATATTGCCCGTGCCGAGGGCGTGAACAGCGGTGGCGTTTGTGATTCCGTGAAGAAAGGCGTAAAAAATCTCAGGCGCTATTTTGAAAAGAAAAAATGGATCGAATGATCGGAGGCTACTTATGGAAAAATCCAAAGATGAAGTACAAGCGGTTCGGAAACAAATTCGACAGTTAGAAAACCGCCAGAAAATACTTTTGAACAAAAAATCCGATGCCGAGCGTAAAGAGCGGACGCATCGGCTTATTGAGCGTGGGGCCGTTCTGGAAAGTGTCTTTCCTTCTGTCATTCCTTTGTCGAATGAGGAAGTCAAGGCGTTTCTTTCGGATGTTTCGCAGTTGTCGGAGGTTCGGAAGCTGCTGGAAACGGAGCCGGAAACCGGGGACGCGGGATAACTCCATTGGTTACAATGGCGCACTTATACACCGTCCCGGTGTTGTGCGCCCTGCCGGGAGCGTTGCGTCCTGTCGGACGCGATGGGGAGCTACACTCCCCAAACCCCTTGTGCGCCTCATGGAAAGGCATATCCTCTGCGGAGTATGTACCTTTCCATGAGGCCGGATATCGCCGTTATCGGAGGTGAACACATGGCAATTTACCATTGCAGCATTAAGGCTATCAAACGCAGCGAGGGCCGGAGCGCCGTCGCCGCAGCCGCCTACCGCAGCGGCGAAAAGCTGATTAACGAGTGGGACGGCATGACCCACGACTACACGAAAAAGCGTGGTGTTGTCCATACGGAAATCATGTTGCCATCCCATGCCCCGCCGGGTCTTTCAGACCGCTCCGCGCTTTGGAACAGTGTAGAAAAAAGCGAGAAATCCGGTAATGCTCAGCTTGCCCGCGAAATTGAAATTGCCCTCCCCATGGAGCTTGATCGTGAAGAACAAATCTCTCTCGTCCGCGCCTATGTCCGGGACGACTTTGTTGCCGCCGGGATGTGCGCGGACTTTGCTATCCATGACAAGGGAGACGGCAATCCTCACGCCCATATCATGCTGACCATGCGCCCGTTGAAAGCCAATGGTGAGTGGGGCGCGAAATGCCGGAAGGAATACGATCTTGACGAGTACGGCCAGCGCATCCGGCTTCCCAGCGACGCGTTCAAGAGCCATCGTGTCAACACCACCGACTGGAATGAACAGGCCAAAGCGGAAGAATGGCGGGCGGCGTGGGCCGAGTATGTCAACCGTGTTTTAGTGGAAAAGGGTCTGCCGGAACGCATCAACCACCGCAGCTATGCACGGCAAGGCGTGGAGCAGATACCCACCATCCACATGGGCGTTGCCACCACGCAGATGGAGCGCCGGGGCATCATCACCGAGAAAGGCAGCGTCAACCGGGAAATCGCCGCTCAGAATAAACTGCTGAAAGAAATCAAGGCCCGGATTACCCGCCTCTATAACTGGTCAAAAGAACAAGCTAAACAGCCGGGAGAAAAGCGGAGCATTCTGGAACAACTCCGACAGGCTCAGAACGCATCCAAGCCCACCACCTACGGCAAGGTCAAAGCCCTTAAGGAGAGCGCCGCCATTTTCAACTTTCTGATGGAAAACGGCATTGCTTCCATGCAGGAGCTTTATGAAAAAATTTCCGCTATGAACAGCGATTACTACGCCCTGCGCGGCGAGATCGCGAGCGCCGAACGCCAGCTTTCTAAGCTCAACGAGCGGCTTTCCATGTGGGAGCAGTTTTCTGAAAACAAGGCCGTCCACAAACGTCTTTCCAATATTAAACCGGGTATGCGAGATACATTCATGGAGAAGCACAGCGCCGAACTAATTCTGTTTGATGCCGCCGCTAAATATTTTAATGATCTGAAAGCATCCGGCGAAATAATTGCACCGCAAAAATGGCGGGCCGAGGTTAAACGCTTGACCGGCCATAAAGACGAACTCTATCAGAAAATGAAGTCTATGCGTGAGGATATCAAGGCCGTGGAGAAAATCCGCAGAACCGCCGACGCACTTGCAAAAACCGAAAAATCCAAGAAAAAGGAGCAGCATGAAATATGAAGTTCAAAACCGTTCCCGAAACGATACCGGATCGTGACATTTCCATATCCATCTATCCTATCCCTATCCCATTATCCCCCGTCTTTCAAACGGAGCTTACAGAGGCGAATAAAGCTGAAAATGGCACCGGAAAACTACAGCGAATCCGTCTAACTGTCAATATCGCTGTGACAGTCAGACAGGAGAGTTTGCAATGCCGCGAATGAGCAAGAAGCGAAAACTGGAATGGGCGTTCTATCTCAATCACCGCAACCGCATTACATACAACGCCCTCTGCCGGAAATGCGTTCACCATTGTAAGCAGAGTTTTCGGGCCTTGGTTATCGAGTGCCCCCGCTACTACTCCAAGCGTACCAAGAAAAATAATCGTAATTGACAATGGGCCTTTCATCTTTGCATGGAGGGCTTTTTGTTTTGGGAAAGGAGTTGCCAGTGGAGCAAAACTACCAGCCGCAAACAGAAAAAGTCATTGAAAAGCAGATCGGCTCCACCACCTACGAGGTACATGTCCAATTTAACGAAAACAGCAAGGAGAATCTGCATGATAAAATCCTGCGGCTGATCAAAAATCAAATTTCGACAAAACAATAATTTTTTCACGACAGTTTGCCATTTTCAGAGGTTTTGTTGTATAATAAAAATACCATAAATGAGCCGACTGTCTGGAAGGAGCTTCCTATGACTGGGCAGCCGGAAAACACGGAAAAAATCACCGCCCTCTATTGCCGTTTATCGCGTGATGATGAATTGCAGGGCGACAGCAACAGCATTATCAATCAAAAACAGATTCTGTCCGCATACGCAAAGGAACACGGCTTTCACAACCCCGTGTTCTTTTGCGATGACGGATGGAGCGGCACAAATTTCGAGCGGCCCGATTTCCAGCGGATGCTTACGGAAGTGGAGCAGCACCGCGTGTCCACCGTTATCGTGAAGGATATGTCCCGCATCGGGCGCGATTATTTGCGCGTGGGCATGTATACGGAAATGGTTTTCCCGGAGCACCATGTTCGCTTCATCGCGGTCAATGACGGCGTGGACAGCGAGAAGGGAGAAAATGAATTTGCTCCCTTCCGCAATATCCTAAACGAGTGGTTCGCGCGCGACACAAGCAAAAAGGTTCGGGCCATTAAGCGGGCGAAAGGTATGGAAGGCAAACCTACCGCCAGCCACGCCGTTTACGGTTATCTGAAAAGCCCAGATGATAAATATCAGTGGATCGTTGACGAAGAAGCCGCCGCTGTTGTCCGGCGCATCTTCCAGATGACGATTTCAGGCATGGGACCTTATCAGATCGCAAGCACTTTACAGAAAGAAAAAGTTCTGTGCCCTTCTTATTATCTGGCGCAGAAGGGCGCGGGAAACTATAAAAACCGGGTGTTCCCCGATCCTTACCGTTGGTGGGGTAGCACTGTTCAGTACCTGCTTTGCCGTATGGAATACATTGGCCATACGGTCAATTTCAAAACTTATAAAAAGTCGTACAGGGATAAAACCCGCAAGGTTGCACCGAAAGATGATTGGGTAATTTTCAAGAATACTCATGAAGCCATCATTGACGAAGAAACATGGAATACCGCGCATCGGTTGAGTAAAACGGTCCGTCGCCCAGACAGCATGGGTGAAGCGAATCCCCTGACGGGCCTGTTGTTCTGTGCCGACTGCGGCGCAAAAATGTATAACGAGCGCGGCAGAGACAAAAACGGCAAGCGCCGTAACAATTATATTTGCTCCAGCTATCGCAAACATACGGCCACTTGTACTATGCATTACATCCGGGCCTCTGTTGTGGAAGAATTGGTGCTCACGGCTCTGAAAGACATAAGCAGCTTTGCCAAGGCCAATCGGGATGAGTTTGTTCGGAATGTCATGGAAACATCTTCTCTCCAGCAGGAGAAGGCTGCAAAAACCAGCCGTAAGCGGTTGGCTGCTAACCAAAAGCGTAGCGACGAGCTGGATGTGCTAATCCGCAAAATCTATGAGGATAACGTAAGCGGCAAGCTCTCCGACAAACGGTTTGAAAAACTCTCTGCCGAATATGAGCAGGAACAGTCCGATTTGGAGCAGTCTATAGGAATCCTTCAGGAAGAGTTAAATAGCTTCGAGGAACACAACGCGCGGGCCGATAAGTTTTTGGAATTGGTGGACAAGTACACGGATTTCACGAAATTGACGACTCCCATACTCAATGAGTTTGTAGAAAAGATCATTGTACATGAGCGCATAAAAGGTCCCCGGTATAGCGCCACGCAGCGGGTAGACATCTATTTGAATTTCATTGGTTTAGTGGACTCACCGGAAGTGAAGGTCGAACCAAACGGCGGGAATGAACGCACAGAACGATATGTAGCAGAAAATACATCCTTCGCTGCATTAGGACACTATCTGGAGGACCAATCCGGCTCAACTGTTTCCCTCTCCTTTTCCGAGATAGAAAGCATCATCGAGAAAAAGCTCTGCAAATCGGCTTATAAGTATGCCTCGTATTGGTATCCGGGAGATAATCGTCCAATCGCCAATGTTATTTATAATGCCGGGTATGATGTAACAAAGATTATGTCAGACACTCAGACTGTTGTGCTAAAGAATTATAATATGCTTTGTGAGAGGGTAGATTAAAATGATTGATTTTTCTAAATTAGGAAACCATTTCAACAGTTCCCAGCTAGAGCCCAGGGATATTTTTATGTCATTACCTTCTAGAGATAAAGCATATGAATATCCACGAGATGTCCAAAGCGAGGTATGGAAACAGTGGTTTGAGAAGCGAAATAGCAAAAATTGTATCATTAAAATGAATACGGGCAGTGGTAAAACAGTTGTCGGTTTACTCGTTTTAAAAAGCTGTTTGAATGAAGGAAAAGGACCTGCCGTTTACGTCGTTCCTGACAATTATTTGGTTCAGCAGGTATGTGTAGAAGCGGAGAAGCTTGGGATAAAAACAACAAATGATGAAGAAGACATTGACTATTTGCGTAAAGAGGCAATATTAGTTATCAATATCCAAAAGTTGATTAATGGGAAAAGTGTATTTGGAATGCGTCCAAGTAACAATGTAAATATAGGCAGCATTGTAATAGATGACGTACATGCCTGTATGGCTACAATCGAAAATCAATATACAATATCTATTCCAGCGTCAAGCGATTTATATGACTCTTTCTTGAAAATGTTCTCAAACTCGCTTAAGGAACAATCGGAAAACAAATATTCTGATATTGTTGATAATAATAATTCTTTTACAAGCATGCTGATTCCTTTTTGGGATTGGCAGGAAAAATCGCGGCAAGTATATACGCTTTTGGCTTCAAATCAGGATGGAATAGAGTTTAATTTTCCTCTTGTAAGAGACTGCTTGCACTTGTGCAATTGCATTATTTCTTCAAATCGAGTTGAAATAACGCCCAAATGTATCCCTATTCATAAGATATCTAGTTTTGTTAGAGCGGAACGCAGAATTTTTATGAGTGCAACATTAGCCGATGATAGCGTATTTTGTACGGATTTAGGACTGGATGCAACTGATCTGACCACAGTCATTTCACCAGAAAAGGCAAATGATATTGGTGACAGGTTAATAATTTTCCCTCAAGTCATGAACAAGCGGGTTTCTGATGATGAAATAAAGTTTAAACTCAAGGGAATGTCATCAACCTATAATGTCGTAGTTATTGTCCCTTCCTATAATCGCGCACAGTATTGGCGCGATGTCTCAGATATGGAACTTAACGCTAGCAACATGGATCAAGGAGTAGAAAAATTGAAACAGGGCCATATCGGGCTTGCCGTTTTAGTAAATAAGTATGATGGAGTAGATCTACCGGATGATGCTTGCCGAATACTTGTTATTGATGGCCTGCCAAATATGCGTAGCGAATTCGATGCATTTGAGCAAAATGCTAATCCAACTAATCAAAGGCTTCGTAGTGAGCAAATTCAAAAAATCGAACAAGGTATGGGGCGTGGAGTTAGGTCTAATACAGACTATTGCGTAGTTGTGTTATTAGGAAAAGGACTCGCTGATATTATTTATGGCTCTGACGGGTATTCCTATTTCAGTGAAGCAACAAAACAGCAGTTTAAGTTATCTGAAGGGTTGTGGGACCAATTAAGTAATCCAAACGTTAATGACATTTTAGATTTGTCTCAGTATTCTTTGACCAGAAATCTTAGCTGGATTACTGTAAGTAAGGAAACTCTATCTTCAATAAAATATACATCTGAGGCTCACCTCAATAGCACCTCGTTGGCCATTAGACGCGCTTTTGACGCTGCAGAATCAGGCCGTTATCAAGATTCGGTTGAAATATTAACTCAAGAAAAAAATAAGGTTTCTGATAATGAATTGAAAGGTTTACTTAAGCAATATATCGCGGAGTATATGAATTTTTATAACCCGGAGCAAGCACAGCAAATTTTGTTATCAGGTATTAGCGACAATCGTATGATATTAAAACCTATACAAGGAGTGCAATTCGAAAAAATACTAAATCGTACCGGGACACAAGCACAGTTTTTTATCGATTATATGGTTGAAAACAAAATTAATCCTAATACATATATATTAAAGATCAACTCGACTTTGGAAAAATTGACCTTTTCCGAAGATACCGCTAAAATGTTTGAGGCTGCAATTAAAGATATATCTTTTATGTTGGGAATTTATTCGAATCGACCGGAAAATGAATATGGTAAGGGACCAGATAATTTTTGGGATATTGGTATGTCGAAGTTCATGGTAATTGAATGCAAAAATGGTACTATTACCGATACAATTTGTAAGCATGACTGCAATCAATTAAATGGTTCTATAACTTGGTTTGAAACCTTATACAGAAGTAATAGCTGCACTTGCTTTCCAATAATGATACATAACAGTAATATCTTTGAGTATGCTTGTTCACCTGACGCTAACATCAGAATAATGACTCCTGATTTGTTAGAAAACTTCAAATCAAATGTTAACCAGTTTGCAATTAATGTTGTGCAAGTTGAATCTTTCAACAACCCAGTTAGGATTAATCAATTGTTAAATCAGTTCAAACTATTGGGAGAGCAAATAGTTGAGACTTATACGACAACATTTTCTGTGAAAACTAAGTGATTCAAAATCCACCTGCATGTTTAAGAAGGGTTACGGATAGTGTTCCGTAACCCCAGAGTGAAGACAAAGTATCAGTGAAATGGTACTTTGTCTTTTTTTAGTGGTTAGAAGGTGGTAAAATAGAAGCAGGTGATAAAAGATGCTGAACCAAAAAAGAGAAGACAGCCGGAAACAAATCGGCTTTTACTGCATGGAGGATTTGGTCCCAAAAGACCATCTTCTCAGGAAAATCGAAAAAGCGATTGATTTCAGTTTCATATATGATTTGGTGAAAGACAGGTACAGCGAAGATACGGGCCGCCCAAGTATTGACCCGGTGGTGCTGTTCAAGATCGTGTTCATCCAATACCTGTTTGGAATCCGCAGCATGCGGCAGACAATCAAAGAAATCGAGGTCAATGCGGCATATCGCTGGTTTTTGGGATATGACTGGAACGATCCGATCCCTCATTTTACGACCTTTGGGAAAAACTATTCCCGGCGGTTTGAGGGCACCGATATTTTTGAGAAGATATTTGCCCGCACCCTTTTGTTACAAAATCGGATTAGCTATACTTTTCGAATAAGCATTGCTCATACACTTGTTTTCCCAATATAGTCAATGCTTGTGTCGGACAATGACTAAAGCATCGGTAGCATAATGTACACTGATTATGTGAAACGGCTTTTCCATTTTGAATCACAATGTTTTTCATAGGACATATAGATACGCAACGACCGCACCCAATACATTTATCTATATCTATATTTGGCTTTTGTTTGTAGGTTGCCGTTTTTCCATAAAACCAAAGCCGTTGCCCGAATAATCCAGCCATATGATAAAGAAATCCCAGCCCCTCTTTGTGTGGATTCCCATCTTTCAGCCTTTGGACTGCAACAGCAATTTTTTTGTCTGCCTGTACAATCAGTTCATGATTAGCCTGAGCTGATTTTTTAAGTGCTTTTTTATCCCCAACACAATCGGGCATTTTAAGATGTAGACCGCCTAAAATTATCGCAGAATATTTTTGAAGTACCCGCGCTGAGCAGGCAGCCCCGTCACCACTAAATAATCCCATTGTAGCTATAATATATATCTTTTTATTCTGAAAGCAATTTTTGTTCTTGTCAATGAAATCCCGAACAATTTTCGGCATATTGCTAAAATAGATAGGATAGCCTAAAACGATTGTATTATGGGCGGAAACGGCTTCGATTACGTTAGGGCTTTCAATAGATACCGCAATACCGTTATTGTCATATTGCTTTACAAATGTTTCAACACAATGTTTAGTGTTTCCTGTTCCGCTAAAGTAAACACCTAAAATAATGCTCATCCCCGTTCCTCTGAAATGCTATATTGACATTAATTATAACATACTGCCGACATACATTCAACCAAGACGGAAAGGGGTCCACCCTATCGCTGTCTACTATCGCAGCATTAAAATTATAAGCTGTGGCAAAGGGGTGGTAGTCGCGGCGGACGGCAGTTTGCTGAAAATGCCGTGCCTGGCAATGATGGGCATTACGAAAAAATGGGCCGCCCGGCGGCAGGATTGGAGTATTATCCACGCGCAACTGTCCGTGTTTTATTTTGCTCCGTTTTACACCCGTGTTTGAACTTTACACATAATTTAGGATACTCCCTATTCCCAATGATAATTTTCTCTCTTGTTTTTGCAGCTGTGTTTTATTTCATTACAGACTGGATGCTAAGGCAGAAACTTAACATAGAATAAATCCGCGTTCATTAAGTCCTGCGGGACAATTTGCGCGCCGCCGAAAAAATAAGCACATTTTTATGAGGTTTTGCGCTTTGTATGTATATAACGGTCTAAGGAAACTCGATTAAAAAGTGACTTTGAAAATAGTGAACCTGACAAAATAGGAACAGAAAAGGAAGCAGGCCGATTATTCATTAAAAGAAGTACATTTAACACCGAGTTTAAAGCGAAAATTGTGCTGGAAGTTCTGCGCTGGGAAAAGAATTTAAACGTTATCGCCGCAGAAAATGAGATTGCGCCCAATTTGAGCATAAAAATAGGGCTGCTGCAAAGTTTTCGTTTTGCATCAGCCATTTTTTATACAGCTTCCATATATGCGTATGCGGTTATAAGTAAATTACTTTTTAAAACAAAGATAAATGTACTTCCCGCCGGCGCCGCTGTTTAAATCCAAATCGAGCTTTTTGATAGCCTGCAGGTGCAGGCGCATTTTTACCTGTTACGAAAATGATGTCTGTAATCGGGGGACCTGCTTCTTTGGCTCTTGTCCAGCAAAGGAAAATATATTTCCCGCCGGCGCCTTGATTGATGTCAATGGGGCTTTTGTAATACCCCTCAGGCGGTTGTTCGTACGGATCATCCAAAAGGTACAGAGCGGTAATAGGCTTTATGTTACTTTGAATTTATTTTAACTTTATATTGCACACAGTCAGCCCCTGCCTTCCGTTTGGCCGTGCCGTGTTTTTAATTACGCTAAATCAAGGCCGTGCCATACCCCTCCTCTGTCTTTATAAGTTATGCTGAATTTAAGGCTCTCTAAATCCGCCCTTAAGACGGTTTCACTTTCGTTAAGGACGCGGTGAATTTCAAGCATATCGTCGGGTGAATCAGATACTATGCAGTTGCCGCTGAAAGCCTCGTATTCATTTCTGAATTTCATCATCTTAAGCAGCTTTCTAACCACGGGGCGTTTCGTTTCAGCGTCTATTTCTTCCAAAGTGTAGGCATGGCGGTTGATGTCCCTGCCTACTTTTGTGCGTTCCATAAGCTCAATGTCGTTTTTGCCCGCAAGCAGTCCGACATAATAAACCTGCGGGACACCCGGGGCAAAGAACTGTACGGCCCTTGCCAAGAGGTAAGCGTCGTCGTTGTCGCCCAAAGCCGAATAATATGTGCAGTTTATCTGATAGACGTCGAGGTTGTTATAGAGGACGGTATTGTATATTTTTTTTACATTAGCACCATTGCTGAACAGCTGTTCCTTTGTTTTCTCTATCTCTTCATCGCTGAGAAGGTCTTTCACATCGACTATGCCTATGCCGTCATGCGTGTCAAGCGTAGTAAACTGTTTTCTCGGGCATATGTTTAACCAGTGTTTGAGCGGGGCCGAATTCTTGAGGTATATGGCATGCAGCAGCATCATCGGCAGTGCGAAGTCATATACCCAAAAACCTTTTTCCGCAAGCTTCAGCTGGATTGAATAGTGCTCGTGTATTTCAGGCAGCACAAACCTTTCGCCGCTTTGGCCTGGGTCGGCTATGCCCTGGGCCTTATTAAGAAGTTCCCAGATTTCAGGTTCGACAAAAAAGCAATTTGTCCCTGCCTTTTTAACCGTAAAAGCGAACGCGTCAAGGCGTATGATGGCGGCCTTGTGGCCTATAAGGCTCAGTATGGTGTTTTTAATGAAGCTTTTTGTAACATTGCTTTTTATGTTAAGGTCTATCTGTTCATTGCTGAACGTACACCAAATTTTTTCCATACTGCCATCATTAAACTTAACCTCCGTATAAGGGGGCTTCGGTTTGCGCTTATAAATCCTGTCCATATCCTCTTGGGACGGTTCGCCGCCCGGCCAGAACTTTTTAAACGTAATAAACATATCGCTGTAGCGCGACTTTTCTTTTTTTTCAACAAAATCTTTAAAATAAGGCGAACTGCGCGAAATATGGTTTACCATAAAATCATACATCAGGTAATAGTTTTCAGACAATGCTTCAACATCGTGCCAGTCCCCGAACCTTTCGTCTACCGTATCGTAGCTTACCGGCGCAAACCCGCGGTCCTCCGACGACGGAAAGAACGGCAGGATGTGTACGCCGCCAACCGCCCCTTTGAAATATTTTTCAAGTACAAAGTGCAGATCCTTTATATTTTTCCCAAGGCTGTCGGGATAAGTAATCAGCATTATTCGGTTCTTAAAATTCATTATATTCCCTCTGCTTCAGAATAAGATTTTTAATATGATTTCTTAGTTTTTGACGCTTCCCGCTACAATGCCCTCAATAATAAACCGCTGCAAAAAGATATATATTATCAGCACCGGCAGCATTGTCAGCAGCAGCGAAGCAATCAGCGGGCCGAAATTAATAGACATCTGCCCGGCAAACGAGTATGTTGAAAGCGGCATTGTAAGCTGCCACGGCTGGGAAAGCACCAGCGACGGAAGCAGATAATCGTTCCAAATCCAAAGCACGTCAAGGACTACAACCGTTGCGATTACAGGTTTTAAAAGAGGTAATATTATTTTGAAAAAAATCTGTATCATGTTTGCGCCGTCTATTTTCGCCGCTTCTTCAAGTGAAACCGGAATCCCTGTTTTTATAAAACCGTGAAAGATAAACACAGCCATGCCGCAGCCGAACCCTACGTACATAAAAATAAGCGTAGCCCTGTTGCTGAGCAGGCCGATGTGCCCGTAAATTGAAACCAGCGGAATCATTATCGCCTGGAAAGGAAGCATCATGCTTGCCACGAGCGCATAAAAAATTACAGTCCCGACTCTGCTTTTACTCCTTACAATAAAGTACGCGGTCATGGCGGAAAATATTGTAATAAGAAAAACACTAAGCAGAGTAATTACAAACGTGTTGCAAAAGGCCGACGGGTAATTCATCCTTACGAATGCTTCAACAAAGTTGTTCATTGTCGGGTGCCCCGTCAGGTTCAAAGGGTTTTCCATTATTTCGGCGTTACTTTTAAACGAATCGACAATAACAATGAAAAACGGCATAATGAATATAATCAGGAGCAGCCACATAATGACCGTCGAAACGATTTTACCTGTTTTGCTTTGGACTTTTTCGCCTTTCATTGCTCTACCTCCATCTTTTTACCTATATAAACCTGCGTTACTGAAAGAGCCGCAATAATTATGAAAAGCAAAAAGGCTTCGGCCTGCCCTTTAGCGTAGTTGTTGTTGTTAAATGCTTCACGGTAAATGTTGAGCGAAATCAGCACAGTAGAACCGAACGGCTCTCCTTTTGTAAGGGAAATATTGGTATCGTATACCATAAAGCACCTTGAAAGAGTCAAAAACAGGCAGATTATAAAAGAAGGCACCATAAGAGGCATTTCTATTTTCGTGACTTTTTGGAAATTAGTGCAGCCGTCTATTTCCGCGGCCTCAAGTACGTCCTGCGATATCCCCGTAAAACCCGCTATGTAGATAATCATCATGTACCCCGACATCTGCCAGACGGTAACTATTATCAGCGTCCAAAGCGCCTTTACAGGGTCGGCAAGCCATGTTTCCTGAAAGATAGGTATGCTGTAAGCCGTACCCACATTGACAAGCACCTGCCTAAAAATGAAGTTCCATATAAGCCCCAGGACTATCCCGCCTATGAGGTTAGGCGTAAAGAATGCGGCCCTTAAAAAATTCTGCCCTTTTATGCCGCTTGTAACAAGGTAAGCGATAATAAAAGCTAAAATATTTGTCAAAACAACGCATGCGACGACATACTCTATCGTCACTATAAAAGAGTTCCAAAACGTACTGTCATGGAAAACAGCTGCGTAATTGCTAAATCCGACCCATGAATTACCCGACATCCCGTTAGTGTTTGTAAATGACATAAACAGCCCGTAAATAAACGGCACTACTATAACGAGAGTAAATATAATTAAAGTCGGAAGTGCAAAAATAAGGAAAAACGTAAGGTTAAAATTTTTTCTTCGTTTCATATTACACCTCTTTGACGGCCGACAGCGGACACGCTTCTTAAAGTACTTTAACAATATTGTCAGGCAGCAGACCGGCTTTCTGCCACCTGACATCAGCATAAATGTTGTTTACATTTTTAATGCGCGTTTGTTAATTTGATGATTTAAAATAATCGTTTATAGACTTTGAAAGGGCCGATGCATCCATTTTGCCTACAAGGTACTGCTGCATGTAGGCGCCTATCTTCGTGTAGAAATCGCCCGAAATAGTATTGAACGGGATGGTGTTCCCGTCTTTCATGTAGCTTACTATTGACTTTGAGAGGTCGTCAGACGGCTGTAAAGTAACGTTTGTAAAGGCAGGAATAATCCCCATATCGTTTACAAGTGCTTTCTGCCCCGCTTCGTCGTCCACAAACCAGCTGAGAAACTCGTTAGCGGCTTTCTTCTGTGCGTCGGTTGTTTTTGTGTCGTCAATGATAATCGCTTTTGTAACGCCGGCTGATATGCAGGTGGAAGTTTTGCTGTCGGCGAAAACCGGCAGGAACCCAAACTCATCGTTCGCGTGCGAACCGGTAAGGAACTGCTTAACGTTTGACATGACCCATTCGCCGTTAAACCAAAAAGCCACTTTGCCGGTTGCTATATTTGTCGGGTCGCTTGTCGTGTAATCGGACGACATCGGGGAAGATTTATAAACGTTGTACTTCATATTGAGGTTAAGTACATCCAAAAGGCCCTTGTATGTTTCGTTGCCTGATATGTCGTTGCTTCCGCTTTTAAGCCCGCTTATATAAGACGTGTAGTCGTCCTGCGTGTCAAACGCAGTTGTCAGGAAGTGGTTCGCAAGCGACCAGTCATCGTGTGAAATCTGTACCGCGGCGACGCCGCCCGCCTGTATCTTCTTATAAAGCGCCTCAAGGTCCGCGAGCGATTTTACGGTTGACGGGTCAAACGTTTCGTTCGTTGCTTTTTCTATTGTGGTTTTGTTGTAAATGAGGCCGTCGCCCTCAACCGCAAACGGGAATGCCTTTATTTTTCCGTCTACTTTAAGGGCGCTCACCATATTTTCGTTTATGTTCTTTACCCATGCCTGGTCTGACAGATCCATTGACTTGTCGGCGTACACGGCTATGTCAGGGGTGTCCACCATGCTTATAGTGTACGGGTTGCCGGAAGCGTACTTGCTTGTAAGCACTGCATCCTCGGTACTGCTTGTGTTGAGCGTTGTAACCGTTACGGTTATATTATCTTTATTTGTACTGTTAAATGTTTTTACAGCCGCTTCAAGCTGGGTTGCGATTTCAGGTTTGCTGTTAAAAAAAGTTATGCTTGTGGCTTCGTCTGAGGCAGAAGCTGCCGCTGATTCGGATTTGCCCGACGCTGCCGACGAACTGCTTGAGCTGCAGCCTGCCGCAGAAAATGTAACCATAGCCGCAGCAGTTAAAAGCGACACCAACGAATGCAGTTTTTTCATAAAATTTTACCTCTTTCTCAATGCATTTTTTGTAAATTGCTATTCTTATTGTACAGCCCGCTTTATTATATGTCAATACGTTATCATATTATTTTGCATATGTTTTTTAAAAAATATTTCAAATTTTAATAGCTATTGCAACAAACGCAGCGCCTTATTGTGATATATATATATTTAAGCAGTTAAATAAACGAATTAAATATAATAATATATTGACATACATCGGCATAATATCCCACGCTTTCCGCTGATTTTATGGAAAGCACAAAATACGCTTGCTTTATTATTGCAAATACGATAATATATATATATACCATTATTTATTTTAAATGCCTAAGCACACTTTAAATTCTTTCTCGGCATACAAAGCGTCTGTATTTAGACATTGGTTTAAGTCTTGCGCATTTTATGGAAACCAGTTAACACACTTAAATATGTAATTACAGCCGCCGGCTGTAATGCTGACAATACAGCGAATAGGATGATAAAATGGCAAACATAAAAGATGTAGCGAAGCTGGCGGGCCTCTCCGTGGGCACTGTCTCCAGGGTACTGAACAACAGGGGCTACATAAGCCAGGAAACAAGAAAAAAAGTTAACGCCGCCATGAAGCAGCTCAACTATGTGCCTAACGAACTCGCAAAATCAATCTTCAGGCAATATACAAAAATCATAGGCGTCATAGTGCCGTTCGTAACGCATCCGTATTTCGGCAAAGTAGTAGAGTCTTTGGAGTACTACGCTTCTGAAATAAATTATAAAATCATGCTCTGCGATTCATATTTTGAAAAAGAGAAAGAAATAGAATACTTCAAAATGCTTAAGGGCAACAAGGTTG
>ENA-UOOE01000780-UOOE01000780.1-fermentation-metagenome-genome-assembly--contig:-NODE-780-length-29386-cov-26.441308_pt1 | contig 29386 bp, 24 predicted proteins | sample MGYA00245776_ERZ724021 | MGnify/ENA primary metagenome ERZ724021 (study PRJEB28704, sample SAMN03018321) | fermentation metagenome | biome: anthropogenic terrestrial biome; feature: soil; material... | reverse complement strand
ATTCTTGGACAGGCAATCCCATCAGCTTTTGGCCTTTTGGGCTTAGCTAAAACAGCTTAGGATGACAAAAACTCTATTATTCATTAGAAGGAGAAGAGAGTAATTTATATTAACAAAAAAAATAGCGGGGGCTTAAGCCTCCGCCATTGAGTAACTGAAATATTTATTGCTGCTAACTCTGGCCCAGTTGGGAGGAGAGCCAGTTGCCTTGGCTTTGCAGCTTTTGCAGGGCTTGTTCCATAGCAGTGAATTTGTTCCAATAGCCTTCTTCGATGCTTGCCAGCCGGTCCTCCATATCTTCCAGGGTTTGGTCCATTTTGCTGATTTCTTTTCCCAGATAGCTTTCGTCGGCGCCAATGGTATTGTATCCGGCGGTGCTGGCGATAGATTCCATCTGGTTTATTAGTAACGTATCTAATTTGCGTGCAATGCCCTGGGACTTAGTATCTTCGGAATCCTGGTTGAAAAGTTTCATAACTCCATCCATGTCTTTGGTTAAGGCTTCACGCAGTTTTTCCTCATCAACATACAGCTTCCCGTTTTCTTTCCAGTTGGCCGAGGTGGTAATACCAATAGAACTTAAGGTATTATAATCTGAATCATTATCGACGGCGCTACTCATGGTCATGCGCAGCTCGCTGTAGGTGGAACTAAGCAGGGAATCGGCACGGAAAAGGCCGCTGCGGGCTTTTTCTTCCCATTTTTTGATATCTTCTTCCTTCATCTCGGATTTTTGTTCATCGGTTAACGGATTATAAGTACGGTAGCGCTTTTCGTTTAATTTAGTTCCTACATCTGTCATGATGGTATTGTACTGCTCAACGAAAGATTTGATTTGGTCTACAACCGAATCAATGTTTTTGCTTACCGTAATATCGGCTGTGGTCCCTTCCTTTTTCAAGGTCATATTGATCCCATACAAACTGATCTGGTTCGAATCATAACTAAGGGACTGCCCATTGAATTCTATTAATGCATTCCGACCCTTGACAGGACTTGTTACGGTATCCAGTCCCATTTTGGCAAGTATGGTGCCATCACCGGTACCGGCACTTATATTGAGCTCTGCCTTTTCTCCGGTAGCTTTGGACATAAGAAAAACCTTTTTCAGGTTGTCGTCATACATAGCGCTGACACCGCTTTTGTCCGAACTAAGATTGATCCTGTTCAGTACATCATAAATTGTATCGGCAGCAGTCACATTGATCTCTACTTCCTCGGTTCCTTCTCCGCCTTTGATTTTAAAACTTCCTTCTGTAAAACCGGTACTTAGATCTACTTCATTGGATACTACTGAAGCTCCTTTGGCTAATTGGGTAACCTTTACCGAGTAAGACCCCTCCAGGGTCTGGACTCCGGCTGTAGCACTAAGCACACTCTCGTCCGAGGAACTTACTGTTTTAGCTTGGAAGGTGCCCTGCAGCTTCAGGTTAAATACATTCTTCTCCCGAAATGTCCTCAGGTTGTTATTGATGGAACGGTAGTCATCCCGTTTCCATTCCAGCAGGGTCTTTTGCTGGAACTGGCGGTCTACTTTGGAAGTTTCGATTTTCATGAGGTCTTTTATTATGCTTTCGGTGTCGAGACCGCTGGCTAAACCGCTGAAACGTATAGGGTCTATGTAGCTCATCGGCTTTCCTCCTTTCGAATAGCTAGAGGGAGAGCGGAAGCTTTAAACCTCCGCTGCACGTTTTAGATATCCTGTAACTTTTTTAGTTGTTCGGCGGTGGGAAGGTTTTGCAGAGCTTCCCGGTTGGCCGCCTGGATTTCGTCGTAGATTTCTTTACGATGGACGCTTAAGGAGCGAGGGGCGTTAATGCCTAATTTGATTATGTCGCCCTGTACGTCTACTACGGAGATTTCAATATTGTCCCCGATGATTATGCTTTCGCCTTTGCGTCGGCTGAGAATAAGCATTATTTTCCCTCCTCTTTCACCTTTTGGTCTGCGGGGAAAAGGAGGTGCTTAGTTTTATAATCGGGTTGGGAAGAAATAAACTGAAGTCCTTTTTGGCGATTCATATTTATAATTACGGGAGCCATAAGGTTGGCCGTGGACTGTCGAAAGTCTTCCGGAACCGAAATTATGGCGTAAACAGCCAGATTCTTTTCATGGTCTTGTGCTTCAATTTTATCTATTTCTTCATCCGGCAAATCTATCTGATACCCGGGGAAAAAAACAAAAGGATCAGCCATGAGCAGACAAAGCCGGCTGTTGTTTACAGACTGCAGATAGCAAAACGGGCCTTCTTCCAGGGGAATGAGAATGAATTCTTTTTCTTCTTCGAAGGCAGGTATGCCTTCGGGGAATTGTATTATCCGGGCGGGATCGATATCAATATTCCCCAGGGTCTGGCTATGGATAATCATGGGGTGCCTCCTTTTTTAGACGGTGAATTTTTGTGGTTAGTCTTGGAAAATACCTCCGGCCCTGAAGCCCGCTCCTATCGTCGGGGCTGTAGGGCCTACTACGGGTTTTTATAAGGGGGTGTCCCCTCATTCCCGCTGCGGCCCAAGTATCCTCGGAGGCCTCTTGCGGGTTTTTTATACCACCTGGTTCAGGCGGCTTTCTTCCCAACTAATATTAATATAATTCTTCTGTCGGAGATAAGCGTTGACTTGACCCCGCTGTAAATTACTGTCGACTTGGCCCCGATGCAACTGCAGGTCTACCGTGCCCTGATCCAGATTGATATTTACCGGGTATAAATCAAACCAGATATCCGGCCTTTGTTGGGGTATGAAGGTTACGTTATAGTCAACGCTGTCATCCATGGAAGCCGCTGCAAGTTCAGGAATTGAATTTCCATTCTCTATTCCAGCCAGGTAATTGCCGTCTGACACGATGCGGTCAACCGCGGCCGCAACATCTGAGCGGGCCAGGTCAGCACAATACCAGGCAAAATCCAGGGGCTTGCGCCGGCCGGCATCGGCAAAGCATTTGGTCTGGTCAATATGAATAACCGGCCGTTTTGATTCCATCTTAAGCTGCGGCTCTTTTATGGCCAGTTCAACCGCCGGAAGCGTAGTCTTAAGATTTAGAAACGGCTTTTTAATATCAAGTCCGATTTTAGCATATTGCTGATCGATACGTAGTTGGAGCATGGTATATTCCTTTTCTTTTTTAGACGCTGATATTCTATGTCCTCAGGTTTGGATTTTCCATGTTATTCTCTACACCGGCCTGAAGGGCTATCGCCCTGTAGACCGGGCTACGGTTCTATTCTTTAACTCAGGAAGTCGACCAGGGTGGGCTGGATGATGCGGGCACCAGCAGCCAGGGAAGCCTTGTAGACATTTTCCTGCATTTTTAAATTCATAATGACTTCGGCTATGTCGGCATCTTCGACCTGTCCCAGCAGGCCGGCATAAGAGGTCTGGGTCGATTCCAGCCGATTCTGCTGCAGTTCCAGACGGTTGACCTTGGCACCAATCGTGGAACGCCGGAGCAGCAGGTCATCCAGTTTATCATCAATATCTCCCAGTTTGGCCTGAATGGCATCTGTATCCATATTCTCGATGTCGGTGGCCAGTTCATCCATAAGGGCAAAAAGGCCCTTTTTGGTGGTGAAGGTCACCGCAGGATCTGCATCCCCCATGGTTCCGACCTGCAGATTGATGGTGGAATCGAAACTTTGTCCGATATCATCTTCCGAGAAAAATTTTAGATCTATAGTTTTATTATCGAGCGCACCTGCCTCGAAATTAAAGGTGCAGGCAGGACTACCGTCACAATTAATAGTCACCTGACTATCACCTAGGGCAGCCGCAGCAGTAACATTTAAAACTTCCCGGTCCCCCACGGTCATTGTGCTGGTATCGGCAGGGGCCTCCAGTGATAACACTATCGGATCGCTTCCGCCGGTCTCTATATCGACGGCAGTGGCCCCGGCGGTGGAATCCAGGGTAAATTCGCCGGTATGGCGGCTGTAAGTTCCATCCGCATTATATTCATGGGCAACATAAGAGTAGATTACATTGTTGCCGTTGATTCCTGCCACGGTCAGCTCAATGGAAGCATTCTGATCAGTTACCGTATTGGTTGCATCAAGGCCGCTGCTTCCAAATATACTGGTGGCCCCCTGTTTTACATAATGGTCGGTGCTGGTGAGACCAGCACCGGTCCCGGCAGTTAAAACTGAGGTAGTGATATCATAGCTTCCACCCTGTAAATTCTGCGCGCTTAACTGTTTGATTATATTGGCGTCCGTTATTTTTATATCCTTCTGGTAGGGTTCGGTACCAATAAAGAGATCCTTGGTTTTCAGATTAATAGGTATTTTAACATCAGTACCAATCTCCAGTTCCAGGTCTTCATCATTGCCCAGCCATTTATCTCCCTGACTGGGGGCTTCGGTAACATTGCGTCCGCCGAAAATGTATTTGGTTCCATAGGTGCTATTGGCTATCATTTTAAGCTGGCCGTTCAGTTCTCTGATCTCTGCGGCGACAGCCTGTTCAGCACTCTGGTCATTGGTCTCATTGGCAGCTTTAACCGTTAGTTCCCGTACCCGGAGCATAATCTGGTTTATGTTGTTAAAGGCGGAGTCGGTGGTTTCCATGAAATTAATGGCTTCGCCAATATTGCTGATATACTGCTCCCCCTGAGTAATGCTGGTTCTTAGGCGCAAGGATCTGACCAGACCCGCCGGATCGTCGGAAGGCAGATTAATCTTCCGGCCGGTGGATAGCTGGCGCTCCCATTTCTCCAGCCCCCACATATTGTTAAACAGGTCTCTCTTCAGAGTGTTGATCATCATGTTATTGGTTATACGCACTTTAGTCACCTACCTAATTTTTATATCTTTCTAGCGGCCTACCACTCCGAGGCGGTTGATGAGGACGTCCAGCAGTTCGTCAATTGCGGTGATATGCCTGGCTGCCGCGTTATAGGCCTGCTGGAATTTTATCATGTTAGTCATTTCTTCATCCAGAGAGACTCCGGAAAGATTCTGACGCTTATTTTCCAATTCGGAAAGAAGATTGGTCTGGTTCGTCACCATGCGGTCGGCTTCCTGGCTTTTGACCCCTACGGTAGCAGCCAGGCCGCGCCAGTAGTCATCAGTGGTGGCATCTTTAACCTGCATGGTTTTATAGTCTTCGCCTTTACCGATGAAGTCTTTTATCCCGGCAAATTTGCTGTCGTCGGAACTAAAGGTAAAGCTGGCTTCTGTAGCGGCCTCATTGGAATTTACCATTACTTTTACTTTTCCATTCAATAGGGAGTTATCTATGGCATTCTGGATCCCGGCCTGAATAGCTGCCCAGTCATCTCCTGCCCCAACAGCATATTGAAGCTTATACACCTGTCCGCCATATTCAACCGAGAAACTCAAGTTTGTGCCTTGAAGAGCAGATAATTCCTTATTGCCAGTGGTTATTGTTAATGCCTCACTATTCAATGATTGCTTGAGCTGGGCAATAGCCAGGGCATTGGCTCCATCTCCAAAATTATTTTTGGTACCGTCGGCGTTCCAGGTAGGTGCGGCGGCGGCAGCGATATTCTTGCTATCATTAATGATCAAGCTATTGACCGTCATGTTCCGGGCCCAGTAGTCGTAACTATCCACCGGCTCCGGAGGCATTTCAAAGAAATTAGTATTGTCCGCCTGACTCGATTTATTGTTGAGGCTGTAACCATTTTTATGAATTTCATTGGTCTTCATTACAATGGTTTTGGCCAGGGTATTTAACTGGGAAATTAAATTAGGGATAGTCTCGGTATATTCGGAAGGGGCACTTTCCTTATCAAGTTCAGTCTGGCCCCTTAAGTCCAGCAACCCGCGCAGCTGACCGCTGTCAATGGTGGCTTTGACGCCGGTGTCGGCCCATTCCACCAGATACATACCATTTTTGTCGACCTCGGTAGTCAGTTGGTTGTAAGATACTCCTTCTACCAGGGTGCGTCCGCCCAGTTGTACCGTGACCATGTTTTTGCTGTCGATATTTATCTTCGTATCTGCCAGTTCACTGAGCTGGTCCAGGAGCAGGTCCCGTTTGTCCAGCAAATCATTAGGCTGTTTGCCGGCAATGGTCAGAGCCAGAATCTGCTGATTCAAATCTCTTAATTGTAAAGCGCTGGAATTAATTTGATCCACACATATTTTTACGTTGGCATTGGTATCTTCACGCAGTTCTTGCAACTGGCTGTAAACATGCTGGAAAGTATCCGCCAATGCCTCGCCTCGCTGGGCAACCACGGAGCGAACGGAATCACTCTCGGGACTGCCGGATAAATCCTGCCACGACTGCCAGAATTGATCCATAACTGAGCGCAAGCCATTATTGGAAGGTTCGCTCAGTATGACCTCTATTTTATCCAAACCGGTCTTGACTGAGTTCCAGTAACCGGAAGTTTTATTTTCATTGCGAATCTGATTATCGGTGAAAGCATCCCTGATCCGGTTTATTCTGGTAACCTCCACCCCGGTGCCAATCTGGCCCGGTCTGCCATCCGAGTTCAGGGTAGGTGCATACCAGGGGGTAGTAGTGACGACCTCCCCCACCTGCCGGGTATAACCAGGGGTGTTGGTATTGGCAATGTTATGCCCGGTGATGTTCAGAACCGTTTGATTCATCATCACCGCTCGTTTACCGATTTCAAGTCCCAAAAAAGTAGTCATGATTTAAAACCTCGCTATCGTAAACTCATTTCTTAGGCTGCTCAAGGTGGGAGCAGTGCCTTAAGGGGCTGGGGGTTTTCGTGGTGTATTCTGCACCGGCCTGAAGGGCTATCGCCCTGTAGACCGGACTACGGGGTTACTCTTTTCTGTAGCCTGCCCTACGGCCCCGACGGCAGGAGTGGGCCTAAGGGCTGGGGGTTTTTATGTGTTATATTCTGCACCGGCCTGAAGGGCTATCGCCCTGTAGACCGGGCTACGGGGTTACTCTTACCGTAGCCTGCCCTACGGCCCCGACGTTAGGAGCGGGCCTCAGGGCCGGGGGATTTCCGTGGTGTATATTGCACCGACCCCTTACCACCACCGTAGGAGGCCCTACGGTCTGTCATTCTGAACGTTAGTGAAGAATCTTTCCATCTCGGAACTGAAAGATCCTTCACTTCGTTCAGGATGACATCATTGCGCCGGCCTACAGGGCCGGGGGTTTTTGAATTAAGCCTTTTTATCGAGAATGCTTATATGGGGACGCAGGGGGTCTTCCTCGGATTGAAGGCCTTTTTCAGAATAAGTCCCGGCCACATCTCCATATAAGACCGACTGTATCTCATCGATATAATTCAATGATTGATTAATCAGATCATTATTGTTGGAATTGATAACTCGCAGGCGGTCGAGATTATAACTCAGCCGCTCTATTTCATCCTTGCAAGCACCATACGAGTCGGAATGTTCCTCCTGCAATTTTTCCAGTATGACTGCAACATTTAATTTATCCGGGGCAATCCCCCAGCGGGAGGCAATTTCCTCCTGTAACTTAAAGCGGGCACCTTCCAGTTTCTCCAGATTGGAAACAGTGATGCCCTCTTTTTGTATCAGTTTATCCAGTTCTTGGACTCGTCCGGATATTATCAGCTGCTGCTTGGCCTGCCCCACCTGCACCAGCGTATCCAGTATCTGATTAATACGGGCAGTCGTATCAGTAAAAGCCGGAAGCAGCTTATTCATAGTATCACCTTTCTTACACCAGGGTATCAACGATGGCCCGGGATATCATTTTTTCAGCTACTTCATCCGAGTTGATTTCGTAGGTACCGGCCGACATACGCTCTTTTAACTCATCGACTTTATCAGTACGTATATCCTCGGCCTGTTTGATAGCCTGCAGAGCGCGCTGTTTTATGCGGCTCTCGCCTGAAATGGCTAGTTCATCTTTATTAAACTTTTGTTTAACCTCTTTAGTTTTGTTTACGGTATCATTGCTGACCGTTTTAGCATAAGTTTTTAGAATATTTTGGACCTGGGTATTAGAGATTATCATTTAGTATCACCTCTGACATTTATGTCTAATTATTATTTCGCATAATAGAAGAAGGCCCTTAAAGGGCCTCATTCTGTTTCTTGTATATTATGCTTTATCATACTGCTATAACCTCTTATTTTCTGTCATATCTATTATTTATCCCGGTCCTGATTTTTACTATTTAATATATGCATTTTGTCATTACGCCCGCTGCCGGAATTTTCCCTCGGAGCACGGGAAGTGCTGCCGGAAATAGCATCACGGATCTCATTGTTGATCTGTCCCAGGCATGAATCACACAGGCGCCCGCTGGAAATGCGGCGTCCACACCTTTCACATTCCATTATTTCAGTAAATCCCTTGGATTGAAGACGGCCGTCCCGCAGGAACTGGAGTATTTTTTCTTCTTCGATACCGGTTGCATCTGCTACTTCAAATACGCTGGCGCCGGGGTTGTCTCTGACATAGCGTCTGACTATATTGTATTGGTCTTCTTCCTTTTTCAGACACTTACTGCACAGATTCCGACCCTGATATGCGAAAAGCCGACCGCATTCAGCACAATTTCTTAGCTCTGCCATAGCTCTCCCTCCTGATCAATGCGAATACACGAACGTCATTATTACTTTTTTAAAATCCTTTGCCGGTAGCCCAGGTTATTACAGAGACCTGTTTTGCACCGCCTTCGAGCAATACCCGGGTGCATTCCCGGCTGGTGGAACCGGTTGTAAACACATCATCTACCAATAATATATTTTTTCTATAAATTTTTGCTTTGTCCTTTATAGCAAAGGCAAAAAGAAGATTTTTTTCCCGTTCCTCCCGTGAAAGTTCTCGCTGGGAAGGAGTTTCTTTTATTCTTACCAGAGAATGGGCGTCCATTTTAAGCCGCAGCTTATTAGCGATTTGTTTGCCCAGTACTTCAGTCTGGTTAAAGCCTCTTTGTTTGAGGTTGCCTTTGGATATGGGCACCGGCACCACCATATCAATAGGCCAGAAGCGAGGTTCGTCTTTTACTGCCGCAGCCATCATTTGGCCCATTCTGGTACCGAAATATTTACGCCCCATGAATTTAAAAATCTTTATGGCCAGGCGGTAAGAATCCTGATAAGGTCCTACGGCCCGGGCTATATGAAAAGGAGGAGAACTGTTTACACATTCCCGGCATAAGAAGCCATCCCCCGTCTCTAAATATTTGCCGCATTTGTCACATATAGGGAGGCAATCTTTCAAAGATTCCATATTTTGCTGGCAGCTATCACACCACGGCTGGTTGCTGTTGATTTTGGCCGGCTCCCGGCAAATGCAGCATTGTGATTGAGGAATTATTAAATCTAACAACAAATTTATCATCGCTGGCACCTTCTAGAATTCTACATTTCCGAGTTTTAGCCCAGATTTCCATATATTATATCATAAATATGTAGCCGTGGGGTTTATTGGGGCAGGCAAACAGACTTTGTCTTTACTTAGTATAATATCAAAAAATCTGTTTCTTCAAGGGCATAAGGAGAGTAAGAATATTTTTCAAAATTTGCTTGTCACAGGCATGAGGGGGTGGTACAGAGAATGGAAGGGTTGTGGACCATGATGCGGGCTATGATGCCTGCGCTTGTTTCCCCACTGGTAAAGTTTTCGATTATAAGCCGGTCCCTGGTGCCAAGTCTTCTCAACGCCTGACGGATGCACATCTCTACTTCTTCGTCGTCATCCACTTGCAGCCTGACCACATTAACCGGTGGTACGGGTTTCATTCTGCTGCCCCGGATGAGACAAAGCATCATGATGAGCCAGATGGCAAAACATACCGATTTCAGAATTATAACCATATGCAACCTCCTTCCCCTGCTATATAATATGCCGGAAAGAGGTTAAGTAATCACTTTTATGTTAAAAAGGGGTGGAAACAGCTGCAGAATCGCACTCAGCGGGCAACGGACGTTCGCTTAAGAAAAAGGCCGGCCGGTATACGGCATAACATGGGGAAACGAGCGCCGGCCCTGAAGCCCGCTCCTTACGTCGGGGCTGTAGGGCCTCCTACGGAGGGGGGTAAGGTGTGCAAATTCAGAAGGACAACGGGATAACCATGGGGAGACGAACCCCCCAGCCGGAGGCCGGTCTATGCCCTGCGGGTACAACTGATGTTCCCTGGCGGTCACTATTAAGGACGCAGGCCGGTGCAGAGTTGCCATTATGTCATCCTGAACGAAGTGAAGGATCTTTCGACCTCCGAATCGGGAAGATCCTTCGGCTTTGCCTCAGGATGACAAAAGAACTGTTATTCATAACGATGACATCAAGGCTTTTGCGGTGGGACATTCCCCGTTAGAGGGGGTGTCCCCGTACCTTAAATCGTCGGGGCCGTAGGGCCTGCTGCGGGGGTATGGTATGTGGGGCTACTCTTCTTCCACGATATGATTTTTGAGGGCAAAGATAGCAGCCTGGGTTCTGTCCTTAACGTTTAGTTTTCTAAAAATGCTGGTAAGGTGGTTTTTGACCGTCTTCTCACTTATAAACATGGCGTCTGCCATTTCTTTATTGGTGTTGCCTTTTACCAGTAAATCCAAAACATCAATTTCGCGCCGGGTCAGCCTGACTTCACCCGTCTTCTTCTCGGGCCGGGTCAGTTCCCGTACCAGCCGGCTCGCTACCCGGGGATGGATCACCACTTCGCCATCCATGACCCGGCAGATGGTATCGATAAGCTCACTGCCGGCCACATCTTTCAAGACATAAGCTGATACTCCGGCTTTTACCATCTCTACAACTTCTTCGTCTTCATAAATAGTTAAAGCGATAACTTTGGTGTCAGGCAATTCCCTTTTGATAACTTTGGTGGCGACAATGCCATTTGTCCCGGGCATATTTACATCCATTAGTATTACATCCGGTTTCTCTTTGCGGGCTACATTGATCGCGCCCTGCCCGTCTCCAACTTCCGTAATTATTTCTATTTTGGGATCAAGCTCTAATAGCTTGATCAGGCCCTCCCGTACCAGGGCATGATCATCCGCCACCAGCACCCTGATTCTTTCGTTCATCGTTTTGCCTCCTCTTCAACCGGAACCTTTATAATTACCTGTGTACCTGAACCGGGTGCCGACAATATATCAATCTCACCACCCAGGAGTTCGACACGTTCTTTCATTCCTATAATGCCATAGCTTTCACCGGTTTCCTTTTCGACGGAACCGGTCTCAAATCCCCGTCCATTATCTTTGATTATCAGGGTGAGTATCTCGCCTGTATCTTCCAGTTTCACCAGGGCTTTGCTTACCCCGGCATGTTTCCTGACATTGGTAAGCGCTTCCTGGACCAGCCGGAAGAGGGCAATTTCAAGGGTAAGATCATATTTTTTCTCTGTACCGAAAATCACAAAATCTATATCGAAGTTATATTTAGCTTCGTAATCGTTAAAATAATCTTTTAAAGTCCTGATCAGACCGGAATCATTTACCAAGGTAGGTTTGAGTTCAAACATTATACGTCTGATATCGGTCAGGGTCTCCCGCCCCATCTCCTTAATGCTCTCCATTTCCGGAAGAACACGTTCACCGTTATTCCGTATCAGCTGGCCGATGAGATCCAGTCTAATAAGCATACTGGCAATCCCCTGGGCCGGCCCGTCGTGCAGATCACGCGCAATGCGGCGGCGTTCCGATTCCTGGGATTGGATTATCCACATACCCATCTGCTGTTTCCGGAAAGCCTGTCCCACTGATTCCGATATTTTTTGGACATTTCCCTGCAAAATATGTAAGGCTGTTCCGGTATTATTCAGGAACGTATCTGCCTTATGGGCAATTTGCCTGAACTGCTTGAGCTGACGCAGCACTTCATCCCTTTGTTTACGGACAAAAATTTCTTTCTGCCTTAAATTAGCCAGCTCCATCTGCAAATTCTGAGCATTAGTATAAACCTGTTTTATGTCATTTTCGGAAAAGGAACGAAAATTGCTGCTTACCTCCACCAGCCGCAACCGGGCCAGTTTCTCCAATTTTTCAGTTTTATCAACCAGCTTGATTATTTCCTGAACTTCCTGGTTGATTCTTTCTGCTTCGGTTTCGAGGTAAAGGCAATGCTTCTGACAATCCTCAGCAATATCAAAAATGTTGTTACGTCCCTGTTGCAGCGTATTCACGAGTTGGGATAGAACAACGTCAAGTTTTTGCGATTGTTCAGGTCCTATTTTGTCTACATCTAACATACTTTCGTCATCGTTCACATTTATCCTTCCTCATTCGAAATATTTATTCTTTTCTTCAATTAATTCGCAATATACTGGGCAAACAGAGGGACGTTCTTTTTGTTGGCTGACTCGACGGGCCTTTTGTCAGCCAACAAAAAGAACGTCCCTCTGTTTGCCCCTCCTACAGTCCTAAATTATCGAGTATTTCTTTTTGGATACATTTCAGCATGCGTTCACTGAAGGTTTCGACATATACTCTGAATACCGGTTCCGTGCCGGAAGCTCTTACGGCCAACCAGCTTCCGTCTTCCAATTCTATCTTTTTGCCTTCCGCATCATTGCCGCCGGTGACTTTGAGACCGGCTACGTGTCTCGGATTGAATGTATTCATTTTTTCTACTATGGCATCCTTGTCCTGAGGCTTGGTTCTGATGTCTATCCGTTCACTGAACATATCGCCATACTCGGCTGAAAAATCTTGACTTATATCAGGCAGTCTCTTACCGGTCACCGCCAGCATTTCTACCGCCAGCAGGCCGGCCAGAATGCCGTCCTTTTCCGGTATATGCCCGAATATGCTCAGGCCTCCGCTCTCTTCTCCCCCTAACATGCAACCCTTTTCACGCAGGCATTCACCTATATATTTAAATCCGACCGGAGTTTCGATCACGGTAAGTCCGTTCTGGCGGGCTACCCGGTCCAGCATGTGCGTGGTGACGGCGGACCGGCAGACCGGTCCCCGGAAAGTACGGGTTTTTATAAGATGGTCCAGGAGCAGATACATAAAATGATTGGGAGTGACAAATTCACCGTTGTTGTCCACGATGCCGAAACGATCTGCATCTCCGTCCAAAGCCAGGCCGATGTCAGCCTCAGAATTGACCACCATCCGGCTCAAAGCCGACAGGTTGGCGGCGGTAGGTTCCGGCAGCTGCCCTCCAAATAATACGTCCCGGTAATTGTTTAAAGTTTTGACCTCACATCCCAGTTCACTCAGGATACGGTCCAAATAACCTATCCCGGCTCCATACATCGGGTCTATCACTACTTTAAGCTTGCGGTCGGCAAAATGTTCCGGCTGGATAAGTTTTAAAAGGTGGTTAATGTAATCTTTTTCGATATCTATTTCTTTTACTAAATCTAACTGACCTGCTTCCTCCAAATCCAGTTCATATAGACGGCCGTTAGCCAGAACACGATTTACTTCCTCTTCAATAATCGAAGTAATATCCGGCATGGCCGGTCCGGCGTAAATGGGAATAAACTTGATGCCGTTGTACTGCGGCGGGTTGTGACTGGCAGTGATCATTACCGCACCGCCGGCATCCAGCAAACGCACGGCAAATGCTGTCACCGGCGTGGGCATGGCTTTGTGGGGCATATATACTTTAATCCCGTTCCCGACCAGGACCCGCGCGCAATCACGGGCAAAATCCTCTGACAGAAAACGATTGTCATAACCCAATACGATACCTTTTTTGTTAAGGTTATTACTTGTTACATAATTGGCTATGCCCTGGGCCACGACCCGCACCGCGGCGAAAGTAAAATCACGGGCAATGATAGCCCTCCATCCGTCCGTTCCAAATTTTATATCAGGAATCATAAGTATCCTCCTTAAAATCTTGCCTGGGTAGTCCGGTCCTAATTCAACTGCGCACCGATGCGGGCATATAGAAAGTCCTTGATCACCCTGACTATTCGGCGAGAGGCATGGCCATCACCATACGGGTTTACAGCATGCGCCATCTTTTCGTATTCAGCCGGCTCAGTAATTAACGTCCTGGCTGTCTGATATATCTTATGCTGATTGGTTCCGACCAGTTTGACCGTCCCTGCCTGCAAAGCTTCCGGACGTTCGGTGGTATCTCTTAATACCAGTACCGGTTTGCCCAGTGACGGCGCTTCTTCCTGCATTCCGCCGGAATCGGTCAATATAAGATAGGATGCATTCATCAAATTAGCAAAAGGTTCATAATCCAGGGGTTCGATCAAATGAAAGTGTTCCCGTCCCCCCAGCATTTCATAGGCAATATCCCGCACGACCGGGTTTTTATGGACCGGAAAGACTACTTCCAGATCATCGAACTCTTCCACCAGGTCAATCAAAGCCCGATAAATGTTACGCATACTCTCGCCCCAGTTTTCCCGCCGATGGGTAGTTACCAACAGAATGCGCCGGGTAAAGTCGATACGATCGAACTCTTCCCCGAAAGTATAATGGTCCTTTACCGTAGACATAAGAGCATCAATAACAGTATTTCCTGTTACCCATATTTTAAAGCTGGCTGTAGATTCCGCCAGTAAATTTTCCCGGGCTACATCAGTGGGAGCAAAGTGAAGTTCAGTTATTCTTCCCGTGAGAGTGCGGTTCATTTCCTCGGGATAGGGAGAATAGCGATTGCGGGTACGCAAACCGGCTTCAACATGTCCGACCGGTATGCGCTGGTAAAAAGCTGCCAGAGAGGCGGCAAAGGTCGTGGTGGTATCGCCGTGTACCAGAACCAGATTAGGTTTTTCACGTTCCAGGATCTCTTTTAGTCCGTTCAGTACGCCGGTAGTTATACTGTACAGGTCCTGCTTGGTTTTCATAAGGTCCAGATCGTACTCCGGTTTAATATCAAAAAGATGCAGCACCTGATCCAGCATTTCCCGATGCTGGGCCGTTACTGTTACGATTGTTTCTATATCATCGACCTTTTTAAGTTCTTTAATAACCGGCGCCATTTTAATGGCCTCGGGCCGGGTGCCGAATACTACCATGACTTTTCCCAGATGCATAAATTATCTCCTTCCACTTTTTGACGTGTTCATCATCATAGTAATATATCAACGGGGTTAAGTCAAAAGGTAAGGAGAGGCATGGGACCGGTGGAACCGGCGTAGCAGAGACTTAAGCCACCACTGCGCATACAGAAGCAGGGTGACGTTGCTTTTGGAAGGCGGGACAGTGTCCCACTTTACCATGCGATTTTAAATTTTAAGGCAGCGTTGGTTACGATTCTTTCGAGCTCAACCAAACCATTTTTAATTTCATAGAGTTTATCGTCGATAGCCACTACTCCGTTGGCGGCCAATTTGCTGACCGGGTTCCAGAAGTGGAGACTGACCATAGTTTTTTCCCCGGGCTTGCCTTTATGGGGAACAGCAGTGATCAGATAACGGTTATCCGGTGCAGATGCAATAACCGGTTCGGCGGCGGCATCTATCCGGGCGCTCAGGGTACAGGTGGATTTCTCCAGACCATAAGTATTCAAATCAGGCGGGCTGGCTACCACGACTTCCCAGGTGCCGGGAAGCGGAGCGACATAAGTCAGATCCGCGGTGTTATTACCGCCCTGTCCGGCATAGCTGCTGATATCCTGAATTCCATCCGGAGAGACGACGTACATCCGCACCCGGCCTTTGTCCCGTACCGCCAGGTTGATGGCAAACTTATCCGTCCCCTCGGGAATCTCAAAGAAATAACGCTTGAATTCACCCGCGTACAAGTTACGGGTATCTTCATATTTATTGTCTTTTTCGGCCAGGCGGCAGGGTACTATTACTGCCTGCAAAACAGCCAGATCCCAACCTGGTGTACGCACATCGTCCGCCACCAGAAAATCGCTGTACAATCCGGCTTCCTTAATGTCATCGAAAGACAGGTCGATATTGCGTTCGCCCCCGGCCGGTATCTGCACGGTATTTTGTTCCGGTTTTATCCAGGCGGAAAGACCTCCTAAAGCCAATTCACTGTTTATAGTGGAATTATTAGTAATCTTCAAATTAAGTTTGCCCGGTTGCAGCGAACGGGTATATAAACCTTTGCCGTAGCCATAACCCGGGGTATATTCCGAAACCGTGTAATACAAAGGATCATCGTCCAGATTCTTTATCTCATCCCAGGCGCGCAGAAGATTTATCGCTCCATAGCCTTGTTCCACCGGCTGCAATCCTTCCAGAGGTACGGCTCCCCCCAGCAGCGACATCCATATTGAGCGGGGGTCGTCGCGGTAAAGTTTATGACTTACCGCATCCATTAACAGGGCTGCGGCGCCGGCCACATGAGGAACTGCCATGCTGGTGCCCTGATCCAGCCGGTAAGGCTGCTCCTTCCACATCGGGCAGGTGGAAACTGCGCTCCCCGGGGCCACCACTGTGGGAGAAGCAGTTCCGTCCGGACCAGGTCCCACTGAACTGACATCCAACAAGGTATCTCTGGGCACATCACATCCATAATTGTAATGCCACATCTGGGGCGTACCGTAAGCACCTACGCTTAAAAAGTTTTTAATAGTCGCCGTGTCCGCCACCGTACCCAAACCGGGACCATTATTACCAGCCGCCACACAGAAAAGCACTCCCTGGGTCTTCCACAGATTCCCGGCCAATTCAACCAGCTCGGCTTTTTCTTCCGCCGATAATTTATACTGGCCCATGCTCAGTACCGCTATCTTGGCCCCCCGCTGGACCGCCAGGTTCATAGCCAAACGCAGATTTTTCAAGGTTGCCTGACCATTGCCATCCATGATTTTAATCGCCAGCAATTGTGCTCCCGGGGCTATACCTTTGATCCTGCCGTTGGCAGCAATAATTCCCGCTACTTCGGTACCGTGCCCCAGTGCATCAAAGCCCAACCGGGCATACTGACCGTCAGCCGCTAATTCGCTTAATACAACATTAAACAATTGTTTATTCGGTCCAACAATTGTTGCGACCTGATTTGATTCCCGGTAGATTTTAAGCGGAGTCTCGTCGAGAATGCCGCCATCCGCATCCAGATCAATATAAACCGTATCAAATTTATCCAAATGTTCAGCAGCCGTCGCAACTATCAACAATTTGCCTTCCGGCAGCAGAGCCTGGATCTGTTCGGGCAGACGGCTCTTATCCAAAAAGCCATAACGGAAAACCTGATTATGGTTTACAATTCCGTGCACGTCGACTTTCTTGCCCTCCGCCACCAATGTACCATCAGGAGCGCCGGAGGTATAATTAAGTTCAACTTTGCCTTCATCGGTCAAATCAATGAAATCTACTATTTTAGTGTAATTATCCGGCGTCTTTTTTAAATCCGGGTGTCCGGCATCAATTCCGCTGTCAATAACCGCTACCAGCTGCCCGCGACCGCTGGCCCCGGTCTTGGCCGTAAAAGCATCCGCTTTCATGGCATTGCGGGAAATATCCAGGCTGGCCCCCGGATCGTCGATAAACTCCTGCTGCCGTCCCAAAATGTCCAGCTCACTTTGCCAGGCACTGATGTTATCACTAACACTCGTTCCGGCATAATCAGGCAGCCGGGTAAGGGTCATGCTCACATTGGGACTATCATTTGCACCGGTAAGCATAACGTAAGCCAATTGACCGCTGCTGTTTACATCAAAATAAGCCGGGACCGGAAAATTCAATTCGGTAACCGGTTCCGCACTGGCCTGGTTGTAGACATACATATTCCGGGCCAGCTGGAAAATCTGTTCTTTTCCGTTAAGCGTGACAAAGACCTGGTGCTGTGACAGGTCCATACTTTTTATGATTCCATAGAAACGGAAGCGGTCGCCCTTATAGTCCAAAAACTGCTCAAACAGACTGGCCGCTTCGGCCCGGGTGATGTTCTGGGATGGACGGAAAGTACTGTCAGGGTAGCCTTTGACCAGGTTGATCTTCCCGGCATAAATGACAGCATCCCGCGCCCAGTCTGAAATTTCACCGGCATCGGAGTAATCACAGGTTTGGGCCTTTTGGGAGTAGTCCAGTGAGTTGATCAGCATGGTTACCGCTTCTTCGCGGCTTATCTTGTTTTCCGGGTTGAAATTGCCCTGCTTGTCGCCGGCGGTGATCGTTAGTTCCCGGGCCAGCTCAATATAGCCTTTACCCCAGGCGCTGGCATCATCGTTGAATGAAGCCTTGCCCTTTTGCAACTGCCGGGCTTCCTCTTCTTTGTGGATGGCATTGACCAGCATCACTATAAACTCCTGCCGGCTGATATAACCCTGGGGATGGTAGTAACCATCGGGATAGCCGTTAATAATGGCACGGCTATATAGATGGTCTATCTGGGGACGCGCCCAGTATCCCACCGTGTCGGGAAAAGCCATAGCTGCCGGTACCGCCAGTATCACGAACAATAAACTCATTAAAATTATGTAAAATAACCGTTTCATAGGAATCCTGCTTTCAACGTGTTATCAAGAACGTATGTATAAAGGGTTTACATGTCATCCTGAACTTTAGTGAAGGATCTTTCCCCTTGCGAAGCGGGAAGATCCTTCGGCTTGGCCTCAGGATGACAATTACCGGGCGAGGCCGTGCATGACGAGGTCGGTTAACTGGACAGAGACTTCGGTCGGGTCGATTTGCCAGTTTTCCAAGCCTAAGGGGACCCAGAGGGAATGTAATACCCCGCTGACCATTAAAACCGCCAGATTTACATCCACGTCCTTTATTTCGCCACGATCAATTCCTTCCTGAATCAATGCCTTCATATGTCCCTCTTTCTGTTTATGTATTTTAAATGACCATTCTTTCAGTTCCTGGTCAAAAAAGTCATTTTGAAACATGATCTTTGTTAATTCTCTGTTCTCATGACAGAATTTGAGATGCGATTCGAACATTAGCCGAATTTTTTTCCTTAACGAGAGTTGCTGCAATTCTTCGTTGCTCATGCTGTTATAGTACGCTTCCACGCCGGTTTCCAGCATCTCCTGGAATAACTGCAGCTTGCTGCTAAAGTATTCGTAAATAGTTCCCTTGCCTATGCCTGCAGCCAGGGCAATTTCCTCCATACGGGTATTGTGGAAGCCTTTCCGGGAAAACACCTGTATGGCTGATGCGATGATGATGTCTCTTTTTCCTGCTTTAGTTCTTGCCTCTTTCATGTGTTTATTCCCCCGAGATAAAATATTAGTGTCTTCGTGTAAACTCCGCACCGGGCCTGGTTTATTACGGATATTAGCAATAGAGCGGAGGCTGAAGCCTCCGCTGCATGTAATTATGAATTTTATATATTGCTTTCCGGTGTTATCGGCGCCTCTTTGTCTCTCCCATCCTTAAATTTCCGGCTGATTTTCTGTCCCCAGTCATCAAACAAACTGTAAACGACCGGCACCAGCACCAGGGTTATGAAGGTGGAAACAATCAGGCCTCCGATGATTACCGTCGCCAGTGGCGCTCCATATTCAGCTCCCTCTCCCAGACCCAGTGAAAGCGGCAGCATGGCCAGAATAGTGGCAAAGGCAGTCATCAGAATCGGTCTTAACCTGACCCGGCCCGCTTCTATAATCGCCGAATTGCGTTCCATGCCTCTCTCGCGCAACTGTTTTAAATAATCAACCAAAACGATGGCATTGGAAACAACAATACCGACCAGCATGATCAGACCGATAAAGGCAGGTACACTGAAGGACCTCCCGGTCATCAACAGCCCCAGTACCACTCCGATTAGGGCTGTAGGAATCGAGAACATGATAACAAACGGGTTGAAAAACGATTCATACTGGATAGCCATAACAGCATAAACCAGAATGATAGCCAGAATAAGGGCAATGCCCAAACTGCCGAAACTATCCATCATGTCCTGATTTTCGCCTTCGTAGGTTACGGTATAACCTGCCGGCAAATTCATCTCGTTAACTTTGCTCTGTATATCCTTGATAACTGAATTCAGGTCACGGTTCAACAGATAAGCATTGATCTCGGCTTTACGCACCTGGTCCTCCCGGTCGATCTGGACCGGACCCTGGGCCAGTCTGAAATCAGCTACCTGGGATAACTTCACTACATTTCCGCGCGGTGACAAAATGGTCAAGTTCTCTAAAGAAGCCAGATCTTCATGACCCTGGGGAGCATAACGCACCTTGACATCAACTTCGTCGCCCTCCACCTTGTAACGGGTGGCCACGGTACCGTTCATGGCATTTCTGATTTCAGAAGCTACCTGCATCGGGGTCAAGCCATAGCTGGAGGCACGCAGGCGGTCAACTTCGACCTGGATCTCCGGATTCCCGTCCGCAACTGATGAACTAACCTCTCGTGTTCCCGGTACACTTCTCACAATATTGGCTACCTGAGTGGATAAATTCTGCAATTGCTGTAGATCATCCCCACGAATCTGGACATTTACCGGTCCGGCGGTGCTGCCGCCCATAGAGGTGGCATCCATGGTATTGACCTTAATCTTGGCGCCGGCCACATTTACCAGCTTGTTGCGGATTTCTTCGGCAATAGTATCTACATCTTTATCACGTTTACTCCGGTCTACCAGTTTAATATAAAGGGTCGCTTTATCTGTTTCAGAACCGCTGGATAAATAGTTCCCCGAACTGCCCACACTGGTGTAACGGGTATATACTTCCGGAATTTCGCCCACTTCTTTTTCCACCTGGTCTACAATCTCATCTGTATTTTCAAGTGTACTTCCTTTATCAGTCTCGATGTTAATGGAAATCTCGCCGGAATCCATTTTGGGTATGAATTCCGCTCCCACCAGGGGAGTCAGGGCTATAGACACAATCATCAGCCCGGTTACGCTCAAAATAATAATCTTGCGATGGCCCAAAGACCAGTGCAGAAGAATTTTGTAACGTTCTCCCAGATTATCGATCCAATGACCGAAGCTGTCCATAATTTTACGGGTACGGCCGGTACCCAGGTTAATTTTTTCCATAGCCCGGTCAGTCAGCATACGTGAAGACATCAAGGGGATAACCGTCAAAGCCACCGCCAGGGATGCCAAAATGGCAAAGCTGATGGTAAGAGCCATCGGTTTAAAGAGAATCGACGCCAAGCCTTCCGTAAACATAATAGGCAAAAATACCGCAATAATGGTCAGAGTAGCGGCAATAACCGCGTTGCCGACCTCCGAGGCCCCTGTTATAGCCGCCTCCATCGGTGGCATGCCCAAACTTCGATGCCGGTATATGTTCTCAAACACCACGATGGAATCATCCACTATCCGGCCTACCCCCAAGGCCAGACCCCCCAGGGTAATCAGATTCAGTGTACTATGATTAAAATACATTAATACAAAAGCCGCCACTATAGATAAAGGAATTGATGTGAAAATAATAAAGGTGCTGCGAATATTGCGCAGGAAAAACAGGAGAACCACGACCGCCAGCAAAGCTCCTTCAACGATCTGCTTTTTGGTGGTGTTCAAGGAGTCTCTAATAAAAGACGACTGATCCATGGTGACTTTCATGGTCAAATCCACATTATATTCTTTTCCCAGCTCAGCAATCTGTTGCTTAATCGCCTCACAGGCTTTGACCGTATTGGCATCGGATTGCTTCATGCAGGCAATACCTACTGCATCCGTCCCGTCTACCCGGGTCATCTGGGTATTCTCTTTATACCCGTCCTTAATAACCGCAATATCGCGTAAGTACACCGTATTGCCCGTGGTAGTGGTAATAGCTACATTCTTGATATCGTCCACCGATTCAAACTGCTGCAGGTTGCGGACAAAATACTGCCGTGGTCCTTCCACCACCTTGCCGCTGGACATGTTGAAGTTCTCCGCCTGCAAAACCTGGTTAACCTGCGACAAAGACAGCCCGTAATTTTCCAATTTGACCGGGTCAACTTCTACCTGTACTTCCCTTTCCTGTCCTCCGGTAATGTATACGGAGGCCACCTCAGGAATACGTTCCAGGCGCGGCTGTAAAACATCTTCGGCCATGGCCTGGATCTGTCCCATGCTCATTTCTTTACTGGTGATACCCATCTGCATAACCGGCATCATAGTAGGATCCATTTTTACCACCAGCGGCTTATCGACTCCATCCGGCAGGTAGGCATCAATAAGTCCAATCCGCTCCCGAATTTCGGTGGTGGCATTATCCATGTCGGTTCCCCAGTTATACTGGATAATAATAGTGGAACTACCGGACGAGGAGGTAGACGTAACCTTTTTTACGTTGCTGAGGGTAGCGATCGTATCCTCTATCGGCTTGGTGACCTGCGATTCGATTTCCTCCGGCCCGGCCCCGTTATAGGTAGTAATAACTGCCGCCACCGGTAATTTCATTTCCGGGTAAAGGTCAACCGCCATCCTGGACAGGGTGAAAAATCCCAGAATTATAACTACCGACACCAGAATAATCATGGTAACCGGACGTTTGACTGCCAAGTTGACTATTTTCATTACTTGGCCCCCCCGGTAACAACCCTTACCAGAGTTCCGTCGTTGACCAGAGTATTGCCTTTAACTATGACGGTCTGTCCCGCCTTCAAGCCTTTAGTCACTTCTATATAACGGTCATTTTTGATCCCGGTCTGTATTTCGACCGAACGGGCACGTTTGTTTTTATCCACCGTATAAACAATAGTACGGCCATTCTGGGGAAGTACGGCACCGGCCGGCACACACACTACCTGGCTCTTGCTTTCCGTTGCGATTTTCACTTCGGCAAACATGCCGGATTTTATCTTACCGTCCTGATTGGGCAGGCTTACTTTAACTAAATAGTTGCGCTTTTCCGGATCAGCTACACTGGCAATGCTTTTAACCACACCCTTGAAAGATTGATCGCTGACCTCTTTTACCAGCACATCTACCGGACTTTCCGGTTTTATAAAACTGACATCGGATTCACTCACCATTACCTGCACTTCCAATTCCGATACATCGGTTACTATGGCCGCCGGAGAGGCAACATTGGCCGTATCACCCAGAGATAGGCTAACAGTTCCTACTACTCCATCGATAGGTGAGGTCAGAGTACATTTATCCAGCTGGCTCTGCGCTGCCTGCAGTCCGGCCTGGGCCTGCGCAATAGTTGCATCGGCGGTACCGGCCACCAGAGATTCATACTGGGAGCGGGCTGCTTCCAACTGCTGGGCTGAAGCAGCTCCGGCTTCATATAGCTTTTGAGTCCGTTCATAGGCAGACCGTGCTGTTTCCGCCGCCACGTCATTGGCCCGTTTGCTGGCTTCAGCCATAGTTACTGCCGCTTCGGCCTGCTTGATGCCGGCCTGAAAATCACTGTTGTCCAGAGTGACCAGGGTCTGCCCGGCCCTGACCCGGTCTCCGGCCTTCACATATATCCCGGTAACCCGGGCCGCAATCTTGGGCATTATGTATACTTCGTTCTTACCCCGCACGGTCCCGGCATAACTTTCGTTTTTAGCTATGTCCTGGATGCCGGCCTCTGCTGTTCTGACACTTAGTTCCGTTTCCTTTACAACCTCTTTTTCCTTGCCGCACCCGGTCACTACCAACGATACCGTGAAAAGCAAGCATAACAAGAGGCAGATGGGCCTCCTTTTTCTGTTCACAAAATTCCCTCCTGCACCATTTTAAAAATGACCGACCCGCCGGTCGGCTATAGTTGAATTATACAGTTGGAGCAAAATGGGAGTCAATAGAAATATGGGAATAGGAGAAATAATTAGACACAGTTGGTGTTCATCCTGAGCATATCATTGTCATCCTGAGCGATAGCGAAGGATCTTTCAATCTCTGAGTTGGAAAGATCCTTCGCTATCGCTCAGGATGACATAAGGCAATTTCCCGCAGGAGGGACCTCAGGGCCGGGGCGTGTTTTACGATGCTATCCGCTGCACCGGCCTACGGTATTACCTTTACACGCACCAAACCTTGGCCCGGGTTGGAGCTGCCGGTCAGGAGCCAGTACTCGGTGGCGGATTTTAACACTTCAGTGGGCATTATTAATACTCTGCCCTGGCCGTTATTCTTAACCTGCACCGGTACCACGTGCCCGGTGTCGGACTGAATCAATACCATTGGCGGGTTACTTGCGTTCTTGGACTCTCCCGGTATAGTGGCGAAAAACGGTATATCACAGGAAACACCTTTTATCTCAGGCCATTTCGCTTCATCGCCATCATTGCCGGCCAATAAATCCTCGGCAGCCTGCAGGCCATCACTTTGCGGATCGATAACTAGGTCAGGCATGATCCCTTTCCGGTCAATAACTCCTCCATTAGGTGAATAAAACCGCGCAATGGTCAGCTTCAATACATCGCCGCCGGTCAGCGGAAATATCTCCTGCACGGTGCCTTTGCCATAAGTATTCCGACCCAGAACCACTGCCCGGTGGTAATCCTGCAAAGCTCCGGTCAGGACCTCGGAAGCACTGGCACTGTTTTCATCGACCAGCACCACTACCGGACCTGTAATCATACATTCCTGCTTAACCCCGGTACAAACCTGGGAGTAATCCCTTTCTTTAACCGTAATAACCGGTTTTTCGCCTATAAAATATCCGGCCATCTCAAAGGCGGTATCCAGATACCCCCCGGGATTCCCACGCAGATCAATGATCCAGTTTTTCACTCCGGCCGCCTGCAAGCTCTTGACTTCCGCGCCTAATTCCTCATCCGTATTCCGGCCGAAGCTGTCAATATCTATATACCCGGTCTTCCCGCCATTTACTGCTTCTCCGGTTACAGTGGGAACGTCCACTTCCTGCCTGGTTACCACAACCTGAAAAGTCTGCGCCCCTCTCTGGACGGTAAGCTTAACTTTACTTCCCTCAGGTCCCCGCAGCCTGGTCATTGATTCCTCTTCGTTGAGTCCTTTAAGGTCATAACCTCCGGCCCGGGTAATGATGTCACCGTTTTTAAGGCCCGCTTTTTCGGCCGGGGCGCCTTTAATAGCCGACAGTACCTTTACACCCTGCGGGACTATCTCCATGTATATGCCGATTCCGAAGAATCTCTGGTCAAATGATTCCTGGAAGGCCTGATATTCTTCTCCGGTAAAATACATGGTATGGGGATCGCCCAGAATATTCAGCATCTCCTCCACGCTGCCGGCCTGCATGAATGCTGCGGGCGGAACATCCACATAATACTCCGCCACCAGGTCCCGCACCTCGTCCACCTGATTTTGGGCGGATACGGCCGGAGCACAGAAGAACAGGAGCAGTAACACCATAAGGGAGATATATTTTTTATTTTTAAACATAAGTCCATCTCCTTAAGCAAATGTTTTTATCATCTCTAAACAGATGTTTACTTTTCCCAACATTATCTGGGTCTAAGGAAGACGAAGGCCCGGCGGGGATAGACATTACCGCAATTAACGGTCAGCCCCGTGGCCGACAGCTTCCGGTCCTTCCTGAAGGTATAGGCCAATCCCACCGCCCCTGCTGCCATAACCAGCATCACTCCTATAGTGGGCATCATTTCCGCCAATCCAAAATTTTTCACCGTAGCCAGCCGGAAACCATTGATCATCCAGGTAGTCGGAAACAGATCCGCAATCGCATTCAAAACCGGCGGTATATAACGAGTCGGCCAGGTATACCCCGAAATCATGAAAAGAGGAACTGAGATCAGCAGCAAATACCGGGTAACCTGCAGTGAATTTGGTGCATGCACCGAAATAAAGAAGCCGGCAAACGTAACTATAATATCGTACAAAAGGCCCAAAACTATAATACATAAAACACTGCCCTCGATTTTAGCATGGATCAGATTAGCCGAAATCCATAGCAGCAAGGTATAGTTAAAAAAGTTCATAACCAGATAAGGCAGACATTTTCCTATAATTATCTTACCCCGCGAAACCGGAGCACTCAAATACTGAATCCAACAGTTTCTCTCTTTCTCGCGGGTCACCGTAAGACCAACACTCAAAAGACCTATCTGATGGATAACCATCATCATCAGACCCATAAACATAAAAATCACATAACTATAAGTTGGGTTATACCATACCTCCATATTTAAGGAAACCGTATCCATCACATTTTTAATTTCGTTTTTGTTCATACTCAATCCGGCCAAATATCCGGCAGTATACGTGCTGCTAAACTGATTTGCCACTTCCATCATATTTTTGCGCGTATTAAACCCCCAGATAAGATTGGAACCATCGTAGATAGTCAATAATTCCGCCGACCGGTGCTGGGAAACTCTGGTCTCGAAATCTTCCGGTATCACTACTCCGGCCCGGACAATTCCCTCTTGCATCCCTTTTTTAAGCTCAGCATATGTATCTACCTTCTCAACCACCCGAAAATGCGAGTCATGGCTGAAAGCCTCCACTACCTGCCGGCTTAAGCGGGAATTATCCTGATTTACTATACCTACCGGTATATCGGTTATTGCCGCGGAATAATAGACCACCCCGAATATTCCCGCATATAGCGCCGGCACCACAAATACTATCAAAAACAGGATGGGGTCCTTCAGTATGTGCAGGACTTCATAATAGGCTATATTTAAAATGTGTTTCACCATCTCACCTCTCGATCAAACCGGTAGCCACAGTGGATACCCCATAACACACCAGTGTTATAATCGTAAGGCCTTCAAAATAGGGCAGCATAAAATGCCAACCCGGATTTTTAAAGGTAAGATAATTCAACCCCTGGAAAAACCAGGTCTGGGGCAGAATCCACACTAGCAACTGCAGGAAATGGGGCATGGCTTCCAAGGGCCAGGTAAAGCCGGACAGGACAAAAGAAGGCAAGGCCACGATCATCCCAAAACGGGCTGAATCCACCGCATTAAGAGCCAGGCTCGACATCATGGTACCGACACTGTGCAGAGCCAGCGCTGCTGCGAAAGTAAATAACAGCAAAATCCCCCAACCGCAATGCAGAGGTAGTTTAAGAACCCCAAAACACAGAACATAAAGGACCACCGCCAATACCATAAAAACGATCAGATGAGCGACTGATTTGCTGAAGAACAGCTTAAATTTGGATATCCCCATAGCCCGTATCTGCAGCCAGCTGCTTACCCCGGTTTCGCTTATAATGTTGGCACAGGCCGCCAGCGTACAGCACTGCTGCCACATATTCAAAACCAGGCCCAGCACCAGAAAATACGCATAATTGGCGGTAGGATTAAACCAGTATTCCTCCTTCAAATCTACCGCCTGGTAAGCATCCTTAGCCTGGTTCATTTCAACCCCCTGAGCCAGAAGGGTCTTCACTCCCGCCTCGGCACTGACCGTCCGGGTAATTGTCAGTACCGCACTGGAGGCATTGGTAGCATAGACCATGTTGCTGCCATCAATTAGCATGGCCACATTAGTACTGCGGCTTAAGCTCACATCACGGCCAAAATTCTCGGGAATGACAACCCCTACCACTACCCGGCCCTGTTCCAATAACTCACGGGCTTCAGCATAATTGGAGAGACGCGCCGTTACCTTAAGATTTTCAGCAGTCTCCAGTTTCTGCACCAGGGCCCGGCTCTGACTGGAATTATCCAGATCGACCACTGCGGTAGGAATATCCTGCAATACCTGGGCACTATAAATGCCCGCGAACAACAGCAATCCTATCAGAGACGCCAGCAGCAAAATGTAGCGCAAACCTTTGTCACGCCACATATAATAAAATTCCCGGCGTGTTATCGCCAGGCATTGTTTAAGCATCAGTTTCACCCTGCCCTTCTGCCACAGAACGAACCATGCTGTCCCAATGTTCTCTCGCAGCTTCGGGTTCGTAGATACTTATCCTGCCATTATCAAGCCAGGCGACCCGGGACATGTGCTCATAAAACTCCATATTGCTGAAAGCGCATACTACCGTACCGCCCTTTTCCCGAAAAGCCTGAACTTCCCTTAAGATAATGCTACGGGAATAAAGGTCTATATCCTTAATTAACTCATCCGCGATAAGAAGCTGCGGTGAGCCCAGTAAAGCGCAGGCCAGAGCCAGGCGCTGATACACCCCCGGCTCTATTTGATTCACACCTTTACCCAGGCTGTCTTCCAGTTCCAAACGTGAGACTACTTCCCTTACATTGGCCTGGCCGGCATTCTTAAGATTAGCGATAAAATCCAGGTTTTCTCCTGCTTTCAAATCCTGGAACAGGCTTTTCACCTGTGTTACCAGCCCCGTATGTTTTTTAAAGCCTTGATCTTTCTTGATATCACAGCCCAAAACCTTTACATTTCCGGAGGTATAACGGTCAACCCCCGCCAGAATATGCAGCAAACTGGTTTTGCTGGAGCCTCTTAACCCGAAAACTCCGAAACACTCTCCCGGCCACACCTGAAAAGACAAACTTTTTAATATCTCTTCCCGACCTAACCGCTGTACTAAATCCGTTACTTCGATTACGGGCGATTTCTGCTCATCCATAACCTATTTCACCTTCTCCAAAATCTTCACGGTGGCCGTCATCCCGGTCTTAAGTTCCAGCTTCGGGTTGGGAAGGTCTATTTTGACTTCATAACTGCGGATATCATGGTTATATTGTTCATTGACCGCCTTGTGAACCGCGAACTGACCGGCATCATTTATCCATACCACTTTACCCCTAAAAACCTTATGGGGATAGGCATCCACCTTAATTTCTGCCGTCTGTCCCAACTGCACCCGGCCTATCTTTTTCTCATCGATATATACTTTCACGTATGTATGTTTTAAATCAGTAACCTCCATCACCGGGGTTCCGGCATTAACCATTTCTCCCGCTTCCAGCAGCTTTTGCGTGATATAACCGGAAATAGGTGATTTCAAATGAGTATTGTTAAGGTAAGCCTGGGCCTCCTGTACTCCGCCCTGAGCAGCGCTGGCATTACCCGCTGCCGCCAGGCTCTGGGACTGGGCTACCTGTACCTGCATCCGTGCGGCCAAAGCTTCATTCAATTTACCCTGGGCTGCATCCAGATCGCTTAAGGCAGCCTGGTAAGCATTGGCGGCCTGATCCAACTGACTGTCCGAAGCCGCTCCGCTTTCATGCAAAACCTTGACCCTATCATACTGCTGTTTGGTATTGGTTACCCCGACCTGAGCCTTGGCTACCAGAGCCTGGGCCTGTTCAATGCTGGCATTAACCGTCTCACTGGTAAGATTAACCGCATTACCCGCCTGCTGTGCACTTCCCTGGGCCGCCTGCGACAACCCCTGGGCCTGAGCCAGCTTGGCTCTTAGCTCCGCATCCTCCAATGTCCCGAGTTCCTGTCCTTTTTCCACCCGGTCGCCTTCGTTGGCCAAAAAGCTATCAATCCGACCCGGCACCTTAAAAGAAGCCATAGCCGTAGCCGCTTCTATCGTGCCGGTAGCCGTCAGGCTGTTACGCTCCCCGGCCAGGGCCTGCTGTTGATGGTAAAAGTAGCCGTAAAGCATAGATGCAGCTCCTATTACTACTACCGCCAGCAGCACAGCCACTGCCACCTTCTTCTTGTTCAAGTCATTAACTATACTGTCAGGCATGTATAACTACCTCCCCTTCTGTACATTTATCTGTCGTATTGTATATATAGTTTGCTTACCAAGAAATGTAGCACACCCGAAATAACAATACAACACATGATTCCACTGCAAAAACCCCAAAAAGCTGCAAAACCAGCAGGATAAATCGCCTT